>JAEEGK010000620.1_pt1 | contig 88607 bp, 68 predicted proteins | sample 8958771 | NCBI WGS metagenome assembly JAEEGK01 (sample SAMN16246547, study PRJNA631951) | gut metagenome | biome: gut microbiome; feature: rumen; material: SC-attached | host: Bos | place: Iran: Karaj | collected 2018-10
GCAGACGCTCCCTCTTGGCGAGCTTCTCGAATGTGCCGTCCTCTTTCATCTTGTCGATGGTGTTCATCTTCTTGACAGCCTTGCGGATGGTCGGGAAGTTGGTAAGCATACCGCCCGCCCAGCGCTCGGTTATCGATGGCATGTTGACTGCCGCAGCCTTCTCAGCGACGATCTCCTTAGCCTGTTTCTTGGTGGCTACGAAGAGGATCTTGCGACCTGAACGCGCAAGCTCTTTCATCGCGTCGGCAGCCTCGTCTATCTTGACGATGGTCTTGTGCAGGTCGATGATGTGGATCCCGTTCTTCTGATCGAAGATATAAGGAGCCATCTTAGGGTTCCATTTCCTGGCCAAGTGACCGAAATGTACGCCTGCATCAAGAAGTTCTTGGAAATTTGTGCGTGGCATTGTTAATTGAAATTTAAATTTCTGTTTGTAAACTCTTTACTTCAATCCCGAAAGTAGCGGAGCTGCTCCGGTCTCCGGGATTTTCCGCAGTCTCGGCATCCTGCCAAATAGGGCTGGATTTGTCGCACCGGACTGTGCAAAAAAACATAAAACAGCTTGTTCTCTTCCGGCAAACTAACGCTTGCTGAACTGGAAGCGGGCGCGTGCGCCAGGCTGACCGGGCTTCTTCCTCTCGACCTCGCGGGAGTCACGGGTCAGGAATCCCTCAGCCTTAAGAGCAGGGCGGTAAGCCTCTCTGTCGAGATCGCTAAGGGCGCGGGAAATACCGAGCCTGATAGCCTCTGCCTGGCCTTTGGTGCCTCCACCGACCACATTCACCTTCACGTCAAACTGACCTTCTGTCTTCGTCACGGCGAACGGCTGGTTCACGATGTACTGAAGCGAACCCTCCTTGAAGTACTCCTCAAGGGCGCGGTCATTGATCGTGATGTTGCCTTTCCCAGCGGCGAGATAAACACGAGCGACGGCTGATTTACGTCTTCCAAGGGCGTTTTTCTTCTCCATTTGCTCTGTTAGATTTCGTTCAACTTAATTTCTCTGGGATTCTGCGCCTGGTGGGGATGCTCGGGACCCGCGTAAACATGCAGGTTGTGGAGAATCTTTTCACCAAGACGGGTCTTGGGGAGCATTCCTTTGACGGACCTCCTCACGAGTTCAGCGGGTCTCTTCGCGAGAATCTCCTTGGGAGTCGTGAAACGCTGGCCACCCGGATAACCGGTGTAGCGAGTGTAAACACGGCTTTCCATCTTGTCACCCTTGAGGGCCACCTTCTCGGCGTTAATGACGATGACGTTGTCACCGCAATCAACATGGGGGGTGAACCCGGGCTTGTTCTTGCCGCGGAGGACAAGAGCAACCCTGGAAGCAAGACGGCCAAGCGGAAGATCCGTGGCATCGATGACAACCCACTCCTTGTTCACAGTCGCCTTGTTGAGCGATACTGTTTTGTAGCTAAGTGTGTCCACTGTCTTGATCTTTAATGGTTTAACATAAATAATTGCGATCCCTACACAACATAGGGGACGCAAAGGTAGCAATTTTTTTTGAAAAAATCGTATTTTTGTTTTCCATCATCAATTGAAATGAAGATAGGGAGCATAGAGCTGGGAGAAAGACCGGTGCTGCTGGCGCCGATGGAGGATGTGACTGACGCGTCCTTCCGGGGAATATGCCGGGAGCAGGGTGCCGACATGGTGTACACGGAGTTCATTCCCGCTGAGGGTCTGATCCGCGACGCGAAGAAGGCTTACGCCAAGCTGATGACCTACGATGACGAGGCTCCGATCGGCATACAGATCTACGGCAGCGACCCTGACGCGATGGTGGAGGCGGCCAAGATGGCCGACCATGCCGAAGAAATCGTCGGCGGACATGGCTGCGACCTTATCGATATCAATTTCGGCTGTCCAGTCAGCAAGATCGCGGCCAGAGGGGCCGGATCAGGGATGATGAGGGACCCTGACAAGATGGTCATGATCACAAAGCGGATAGTCGAGGCCGTAGGAAAGCCTGTGACAGTCAAGACCAGGCTGGGTTGGGACGATAAAAGCAAGATAATCGTGGAGCTTGCCGAACGCCTCCAGGACTGCGGGATCAAGGCATTGACCATCCACGGCCGCACCCGCTGCCAAATGTACAAAGGCGAGGCTGACTGGACCCTCATCGGAGAAGTCAAGAACAATCCAAGGATGAATATACCTATAATAGGTAATGGGGATATCGATTCCGCCCAAAAAGCCAAGGATGCCTTTGAGCGCTATGGGGTGGACGGAATCATGGTAGCGAGAGCGTCTTTCGGCCGCCCATGGATATTCAATGAGATCAAACATCTGCTCCAGACTGGTGAGGAGCTTCCCTCTCCTGGGGTCAGGGAGCGTGTGGATCTGGCCAAGAGGCACTTCCGTCTTTCCGTGAAGTTCAAAGGCGTTCCGGTAGGAGTCTATGAGATGCGCCGCCACCTGAGCTGTTATTTCAAAGGCCTTCCTGATTTCAAGGAGACCAGAATGAGGCTCGTGACTGAGAATGACCCGGACGAGGTTCTGAATATTCTTGACTATATCGCGGAAAAATGGGGAGATAATTTTGTATCTTTGTGCCGCGATGCTTGACAGAATCATTCTTCTTCCATATTATCTCACCCTGAAGCTCAGGCACTTCTGCTATGATCACGGGATCCGCAAGGTCAAAACCTGCGATGTTCCCACCATCTGCGTCGGCAATATCACAGCCGGAGGAACCGGCAAAACCCCTCACACTGAGATGATTCTCCGGACTCTTCTTAAGAGCGATGATTGGGCCTATGAGGACATCGCGGTCCTTTCCAGGGGCCATCGCCGCTCTTCAAGAGGTTTCAGGATCGTCAAACGGGAAGGCACCGTCAAAGAGTTCGGCGACGAGCCGCTCCAGATAAAGAAGAAGTTCCCCGGAGTCACTGTGGCCGTGGACCGGGACAGGGTCAAAGGATGCGACATCCTCTGCCACCCGGAGAAGCTCAAGACAGAGAAAAGGGCGCGTCGCAGCTCTGACGATCAGGTCGCTCCCGCGGACTTGATTGTGCTTGATGACGCTTTCCAGTACAGGTCGCTGAAAGCCTCTATTAATATAATATTGGTAGATTACAATCGTCCGGTCCAGAAAGATCACCTGCTGCCTTTCGGCAGGCTCAGGGATCTTCCCGAGAGATTGTCAGAGGCTGACATATTAATCGTCTCAAAATGCCCCGCTTATTTGGAGGACGAGCAAAAAGTCAAGTGGGCTGGAGAGTTAGGACTGAAAGATTTCGATCCGCTCACCTGCAAGGGCATCGACAAGCGAGGACAGGAGAAGTTCTTGTTTTTCACCACAATATGGTATAGCACTCTGCAGCCGATCTTCGAGGAAGCTGATCCCCGTTACGCATATTCCCAGAAGCTCATCTTGTTCTCAGGAATAGCGAAGGACACTCCCCTGCGTATGTTTCTTAGCGATGAGCATAAGATTGTCAGGCATTTCCGCTTCGAGGACCACCATAAATACACCAATGCTGACATACGCAGGATCGCTCGTGCCGTCCGGGAGCATCCCACGGCTGTAGTGGCGACCACAGAGAAGGATTGCCAGCGTATTCTGGATATCAAGGATATTCCAAAAGATCTGAAAGTCAGATTGTTCCAGGTGCCGATCGAAGTGGGATTCCTCTCAGAGCATGAAAAAACGGTCTTCGAGAATTGCCTTCTGAGTGCGCTTCGGGCATTTCACACCGATTATAAATAAAAAAGAGAAGGGACCCTGAAAGGCCCCTTCTCTTCTCTACTAGAAAGTCTAGATGGAAGGAACACACTTCTCATCCGGTATGACGCCTTCCCAGTTATCAGCGACATCCCACCAAACGCGGCTGTCCTTATCATCAGCACCGCTGGGCCTAAGTGTGGCTATAGCTGCTTTGTAGTTTTCGGTGTTGTAGTTGCGGTCTGTATCACCAAATGGCAGACGATACGGATAGTGGTCGGTACCTGTGTTGGATGCGCCAGGCCCGACAGGCATCTTCGGGATATCCAGACGTCTCCAATCAGACCAGGCCTGAACACCGTCGGCAAGGTAACCGGCGATCCACCTCTGAGTGGCGATCTGCTCAATACCCTTGGATGGATTGAAGGCAACCTCGGGAGAGTTCACATACTCGTCAGCTCCATCCGCATCCCACCACTCGAATGAAGCCTTGATACCAGCCTCATAGAGAGTCTTGGCATCCGCGGAGATCCATCCTCTCATAGCTGCCTCGGCCTCGGTAAGAAGAACCCTGGCGGCAGGGATGATCGGAACGGTGGCATTCTGAGCAAGCATATCGTAATTGATGCTGGCGCAGCAATTGCTCCACTTGGAAACAGCCTCATTGGAAGAGAGTCCAAAAGGAATACCATAGAATGATGAGTACTGGTCGCGAGGGAACTTCTCAGGATCGCGGGCGCCCTTGTAACACTCGATATCGAAATACTTGAACATGCGGTTGTCCTTGAGTTCCTTCATGGCATCAACGATGAACATGTTGGGGACAGGATTCAGACCGGCACCTGAATAGTCAGGGCTGCACCAGTAGTACATCATGTTCCAGTTGAGGTCATCGTATGTGAAGTCCAGACCGTCATCGGCATTGGTCATTCCTCCGTCGGCGTAAGCCGCGGCGAAACGTGTCTTTCCTGTGGCAGGGTCAACATCACTGAGCTTGATTGCCATGAGCATACGCAAAGAAGCATTGAACTTCTTCCACTTGCTGATGTCTCCACCATAGAGGACATCAGCGCTTGAATCAAGAGTTCCATTCAGGTCAAACTGTGCGTAGGCCTCCTTAAGCATATTGTCCAAGATAGTATAGGCCTCTTCCTGAGTATCATACTTAGGAGTCCAGTTGTCCTCGGAAGCGCCCTTGAAAGCGTCACTTATGACCACAGGACCCTGAATGTCCGAAATGGACATGAAAAAGTAGGCCATCAAGGTCTTGGATGCGGCAATCTGATTGGCACTCGAGCCCAGAACCGTGACATACGTCTGATCCTTCTGCTCCGGATCCTCATTCATCTCAATGATATAATGAAGGTTCTTCAAAGGATTGAGATAGAGGGTACCTGCAGAATAATCGGATGTCGTCGAGAGCGGACCATACTGGTTGTTCTTTGACTCGGACAGGTAGCCAGACCACTCCTGATGCCAAGGGTCGTATGCGTTAGTGGCGGTCGTGTAAGTAAACCTGTTCGCATACCGGCAGGCATGAGTGAAGAAGTAAGTCGTGAACGAGGTGGAAGGTTTGTTCGGGTCTTTGTTGATGTCGCCGAAATCGTGGATGTCGCAACTCGTGAAAAGCGATGCGGCTATCAGGGCGGAAATCAAAAGAGCAAATATTTTTTTCATGATATCTTCCTCCTATGCTTTAGAATGTGAGATTGACAGTGACACCGAAGGTACGGGTGGAGAGAGCCTGGCCATCTTCAATAAAAGAGCCATAAGCACCACCGGCTTCGGAGGGATCGATATTAGGAACAGCAGAGTAGATCAACCAAGGATTTGTGGCGACAAATGCCACGCTGGCCTTGGAGATGCCGTTGAACTTGTTGAGCAAGGTCTTGGGAAGATCGTAACGAAGCGCAAGTTCACGGAGCTTGAAGTATGTACGGTCGTAGATAGTGGAATCCTGGTCATAAACATACCTGTAATAGTTGTAGTACCAAGCCTCAATGTAACCGTCCTTAGGGTTACCGTCGGCGTCCACACCGGTGAGGTGGTAACCACCACCCTTTTGGACAGGCTCACGGACGCAAACACCTCTGTCGTTGTTGGCGGCGGTACTCGCGAGCAGACCGGATCCCTCACCCCACATGTTGGTCCAAGACACGATCTGGCCGCCGATAACATAATCAAGAGCGGCACTGAAGGTGAGGTTCTTGAACCTAAGGCTGGTATTGAAACCGCCTGTGAAGTCCGGCTGGATGTTTCCGACAACTTTTTGCTCGTTGGTCTCGAAGGTGGGACGCACATCACCGGAGGCAGTTGTGCCATTCCTAAGAATCAGCTGGCCGTTCTCGTCCCTCTTCCAACGGGCGTTGGTCGCGATGGCTCCGATAGGCTCACCGACTTTTGACTGGCAATACCAATAAAAGTAGAAGGAATTACCTGCGAGGTCGACAGATTTCTGGTCAGGATTCTCAGGATTGAGCTCCACAAGGGTGTTGACGTTCTTGGAGATATTGGCGCTGAAATTCCACTCCCAATTCCTGTTGCGGATCGGAGCGGCTCCGACGAGAATCTCGATTCCCTTGTTAGTCACGAGACCGGCATTGATCTTCTTGGATGAATAACCGGACTGAGGAAGGACAGTCGCAGAGATGATATCGTTCTTGGTGTTCTTCTGGTAAAGGTTGATGTCACCCCAGAAACGATTCTTGAACATCTTGAACTCTGTTCCTACCTCATAGGAGGTGGAAATGGTGGGCTTGATGTGCTGGTTAACCTGGCTAGTGGGCTCAGAGAGTGTTGTCAACCCGTGGAACTTGGTTTCAATCGTGTAGGTAGGAAGAACATTGTAAGCGCCTATGGTCGATCCAACCTGAGCGATGGAGCCCCTGATCTTCCAGAAGTCGAGCCAAGGGGCTTTGATGAGTTTGCTGGCCATGAAGGACAGGGAGGCACCTCCGTAGAGGAATCCGTTGTTGTCGACAGGCAGACGGGAATCGAGGTCGTATCGGATCGAACCGTCAACATAGACGAGATCATCCCAACCTATAGTGGCGTTGCCAAAGAACGAGCGGGTCTTGTAGTGGGTCTCCTCGTTGTTCGTGCTGTAGGTGCTGGCGGAAGCGCTCAGGTTGTAGAGACCATCGACGGAGAGTCCGCCGTTGGTGCTGCTGTTGAGGTAGTAGTAGTCGTACCTGCGGATCTCGGCAAAGGCGGCGGCCTCGATGGAGAGACGATTTTCGACGTACTGGTTGGCCCATGTCAGATAGCCCTGCGCGGTGATGTCGTTGGTCTGGCTGAAATATGTCCTAAAACCGGGAACGAGGCCATCGGAAACAGACCCTGCACCGATTTTGCGTTCATAGCGGTTGCCACTCAACATGTTGTTGATGCGAGCTCCGAGCTTGAAGTTCCAGGGCAGGGTGGCGTAAATATCACCGGCGAGCATATGGTACTGAGTCTCGGATCGGCGATTGTAGTTGTGCATCACGGCGAAGGGGTTGTCGTGGAAATTGGCGGAAAGGTCATCCGGAGATATGATGTTCCAAGTTCTCCAGCCACCATCGGGACGCTGCCAATCCTTCAGATCGGCAATGTTGACATTGGTCTGTCCCCACTGGATGAAGTCGCAGACATAGTTACCGTCAGCGGAGTAGCCCTCCGCTTCGGCGTTATCGTTCCTGCGGAAACGCATACGGTAGCTGAGGTCGGCATTAAGCCAGCTGTTGGGTTTAATCTGCGAAGAGATACTGAATGACCTGCGGATAGCCTTGGAGTTCTCAAAGATACCAGGACGGTCCACGTTGCTGAAGGACACACGGGTGTTCATTCCCTTGACGGCCTTTGTGAAAGCGATGGTGGTATTGTTAGTCCAGGCCACGCGGGTGAGATCGCGAAGATCCATGCGGTAGCTCCAGGTGTCGGTCTCTTGATAGTGTGGTGAGGTAGGATCCCATGAGAGAGCCGTACGGACAAGGGTTTTGTCATCGAAACGAGGTCCCCAGTTCTCATCGTGGAGATAGTCCATAATATATGTGCCATCCCCAAGTCCCCAACCATTCTGCTCGAAAAGGTATTTGGCGTCGAGGACATCGACATCTCCTCCAGCGTCGGCGTATAGTGATGTTGCTCCATCGCTGGCGGCGCTACCACCTCCGAACATTTTCTGGAACTGCACATGATTGTAGTACACCTCAGCGGCCGTGGTGTGAGAGAACTCGACATAGCTGTGGCCTTCCTGCGCTTTCTTGGTGGTGACAATCACGGCACCGTTCGCGCCTCTGGAACCATAAAGCGCCGTTGCGGCAGGTCCCTTCAAGACATTGATGCTTTCCACATCATCCATATTCACGGCACCAGCTGAAGTGATTGTTCCGTCGATGACGTAGATAGGTTCGCTACCAACAGCATTGGTATAGGATGTCGGTCCACGAAGGACTATGCTACCCTCGCTGAAGGTTGCTCCGGATGATCCGTGGAATTGGGCTCCAGCCACCTTTCCGGCGAGAGAGTTTCCGAGCGAGTAGCTGCGGGTTGTGGTGAGCTCCTCTTGGCTCATCGTCTGGGCTGAGTAACCGATGGCCTTCTGCTTCCTGGTCAGACCCTGAGCCGTCACGACGACCTGGTCCAAAAGTTCGGAATCGGGAGCGAGCACGACGTTGACTGTCTGTGCGGCGGCTTTCGTCTGATTGGTGAAGCCGATGCACGAGAACACAAGCGTGCCATTAGCGGGTACGTTGCGCAGGGTGTATTGACCGGATGCGTCAGTGACGGCACCGTTTGTGGTTCCCTGCACAAAGACGGACGCTCCGATCACGGGAAGCCCGTCCTCAGCAGATGTGACCGTACCTGTGACGGTCATAGTCTGCGCGAATGCCATGCCTGCGCAAGCGCAAAAGCATAGCAGCATTGAGAATAATTTTTTACCCATAAGCTTAAACCTTAATTAAACTTAATATAAATGAATAAATAGTGAATATCCTCGACTATCTATATCGGCCAGCGGAGCCGCTGGAAGGGGATAATTAGCCCTTACCAGGACATAAAGAGCAAAAACCGACATGCAAATAAAATAATAAATATATAATTATGCAATTCCTCTTATTTGTCGCCAAAATAGAGCATTAGCGGGTTTGTAACGTTTTATTAATCATGTATTTACATTTGTTTAATAATGCGACTTACAAATATGTTAAAATAGCCGTTTTTTCATTTAAAAATGAAACATCAAAAAAAGAGGATGACCGGCTGGCCACCCTCTTTTTCATGCTATAAGAGTAAGACTAGAATCCCTCGTTCTGGACCAGGTTCGGGTTGACCTGCAGCTCATAAGTGGGCACAGGCCAGGTGAGCTTGGCGAACCCCGCGGGGATAGTCCTCTGCTCGTAGCCCGCTCCTGTCATGATGAGGAGAGCGGCACCGTCCTGAGGAGTCCTGGCGGCCATGCCGTCGCCCCAGCGCTTGAGGCAGTTGAGGCGCAGACCCTCGCCGACGGTCTCCCTGAACCACTCGTTCTTCACGGCGTCCATCGTGCCCTCGGTCAGTGTGGCGTGCCTCGCGGTCTGGAGGGCGTTGAGGACCTCCTTGGCCTTGGCTGAGTTGCCTGCCTGGGCGTAGGCCTCGGCGGCGATCAGGTACATCTCACTGATCTTGATGGGCTTCCTGGCGTGGCGCGCCTGGGGAACGTTACCGGAGTTGAGGGCCGGGTTGTTGTAGTACTTGACGAAGGAGTAGAACTCGCCCTCGTGGTATGATCCGGACACGAAGTTGGGGATCTCGTTGGTGAACCACTGCTTGAAGCGGAGGTCATCAGGCTCATAGGCCTCGACCAGTTTCTTGGTAGGGAAGTAGTACGCGCGGAGGTTGAGACCCTTGTCAGTGGCGTTGTTGGTCAGGGTGTAGATGTCGTTGGTGCCGTAGCCCTCGGACTTGGAGGCGAACATCTGCATGATCGGCTCCTCGCCCTCGTCGTTGGTGTACTCGGCCTTCATCTCCTCCTCCGTGGAGGCGAGCTTGTAGTTTCCGGAGTTGATGACCTTCTCGGCATAGCTGGCGGCGTTGGCGTAGTCCTTTATGTCAAGGTAGTACCTTGCGTAGAGGGCGTTGACGGCGTCGATGGTCGGGTAGTCGGCCCTGGCCTCCCCGGTCTCACCGGCGAGGATGGCGGCGGCGGCGTCAAGGTCGGCCTTCACCTGTGCGTAGACCTCGGCGACGGTGGCCCTGGCGGGCTTGTCGAGCTGGTCGTACACGGTCACGAGCGGAACCGCCAGATCGGTGCTGGATGAGCTCCCGTAAGGCTTTCCGAAGTGCCTCGCGAGGTGGAGGTACGAGAAGGCGCGGCAGAAGAGCGCCTCACCCTTGACGAACTGGGCGTACTCCTTGAGGTCGTCGGCCACGTTGTCGGCGTTCTCGATGAAGATGTTGTAGTTCTTGATGGCGCCGAAATGCCCTGACCAGTGGTCGCGGGTGTTGTACTCGCCATCGGTGAAGTCGACGTCCATTCTGTGGACAGCCCCGTAGTTGTTGCCGTAGTCGGCCGAGGCGTTGAAGTAGTCGACCATGACCTCCTGGGTCTGATAGTAAACACCATCAAACCTGCTGCGGAAGGATGAGAGGATACCGTTCTCGAACTCGGACACGTCGCTGGCGGAGATCATGAGAGGCTCACCCTCGACATAGGCGATGGAGGTCGTCGGCTTGAGGTTCATATCGCAGGACGAAAGGACTGAAGCTATCGCCACAGCGGCTATCATATATATGAATGATTTCTTCATGACTTTCTTGATTTAAAATTAGAATGTGATCTCAATACCACCGAGGTGCTGCTTGGTGTTACCGACCTTACCGTAGGTCAGGTTGGAGTTGACCTCGGGATCGATACCGTCGTACTTGGTGAAGGTGAGGAGGTTACGTCCGGTGTAGGTGATCCTGACACGGCTCAGCACACCGCCGGTCCAGTCAAGCCAGCGCTTCGGCAGGCTGTAACCGACCTGGAGGTTCTTCAGACGGAGGAAGCTCGCGTCCTCGAGGAGGTGGGAGTCGAACTGCATGACGTATCCCTTGCCCCAGGCGGGCCACTTGGCGTCGGTGTTCTCCGGGGTCCAGAAGTCGGCCACCATCTTGTGGGTGGTCATCGTGTTGAAGCTGAACGGGTTGGCGTAGAAGTAACCGTCATTGGAGATGAGGGTCTTTCCGAGGACGTACGAGAAGTCGGCCTGGAGGGAGAGTCCCTTGTAGCGGCCGGAGAAGCCAAAACCTCCGTTGATCGGGGCGTAGCGGACCTTGCCGGAGCACTGGGTCAGAGCGGCGCTACTGAAACTCTTGGTGATCCTGTTGGGATCCATGGTGGTCACGGTCATGTCATCGCCGGGGACGTACCATGTGGGAGCTCCGTCGGTCGGGTCGATGCCCGCGAACATCGGATAGTAGAAGGAGACCGGCTGTCCGACCTTGTAGGTGATACCGGTGTTGGCGATCTCCCACCTGTCCCTGCCGCCGAACAGCTCGGTGACGACCTGCTTGTTGTAGTTGAAGGTGGTGTTGAACCTGAGGCCGTAGTCCTTGCCCTGGATGATGTCGAACCCGAGGGTGACGTCAACTCCCCTGTTCCTCAAGCCGCCGACGTTGTCGGTGAGGCTGGAGAATCCGGCGGTGTAGGGATAAGGGACGCTCATGAGCATCGAGGAGGTCTGCCTGTTGTAGAAGGCGATGTCGAAGTCAAGGAAGTTGAACGCGCGTCCGGTCAGGGCGACATTCAGCAAGGCCTGCTTCTCCCATGTGAGCCCGTTGTTGCTCGGGCTGGAGACGACCTTGGAGGTCTGGGTCGCGTAAGAGGTGGTGGTTCCCACCTTGGCGAGGGCGTCGTAGTCACCGATACCGGCGTTACCCTGGGTACCGTAGCTGACCTTGAGGTTGAGGTCGTTGAAGGCCCTGGAGTCCCTCATGAACCCCTCCTTCTTGATCTTCCACATGGCACCGGCCGACCAGAACCATGCGTTCCTGTTGTCCTTACCGAACCTCGAGCAGGCGTCGTTACGGACGGTGGCGTCGATGATGTACTTGTCGGCGAAGGAGTAGTCGGCGTGGCCGAAGAACGAGAGGAACTTGCTCTCGGTGTGGGACTCGCTCATGGCGTAGGTGTCCTGGGTACCGTTCTGCAGGTTCATCAGACGGTCATCGGTCTGATTATCTGACACGGCGTAGTAGTAGTCGTAGAAGTTGGCGATGCCCTCATGTCCGACGAGAATCGACACGTGGTTCTCGGGGTTGATGTCGAAGGCGTACTCGATGGTGTTGGTGATGGTGGCGGAATAATCAAACTCCGTGCTCTTGCCTTTTTCTCCGGAACCAGCGTTCGCATAGTATGACGGATAGCTGATCCAGTTGTCGAGAACGATGTAGCCGTCGACACCGGCCCTTGATGTGAACTTGAGGTTCTTCACGGGCTCGATCTCCACAAAGAAGTTGCCGTTGGCGCCGTAGCGGTCGTAACGGTCGGGATTCTTGGACATCTGGTACTGAGGCACGGGACGTCCGTCAGAGAACCTCTCGGCGGGCAGGTTGCCGTTCTCGTCAACCGCCGGGTAGAGAGGGAGGAGGAGGAAGGACAGACCACCCCTGGTGGAGTTGGATGTGCTACTGGAGTTTCCCCAGTTGGAGTTCTGCTGCCTCTTGTCGAGGTTGAGACCGAGGTTGAGACCGACCTTCAGCCAGTCCTTCGGGTGACCCTGGACGTTGGAGCGGAGGGTGTAGCGGTCGTAGTAGTTACCGATGGAGGTACCCCTCTGGTGGAACTGGGAGCCGCCGATCATGTAGGCGATCTTGCTTCCGCCGCCCTCGATTGTGACGTCGTTCTGGTATTGGGGGTTGTTGAACTGCTGGTAGTAGTTGTACCACTTCGTGTCGGCGTCGTAGCCCTTGCTGGTGAAGTTTTGGTTGATCCATTCGGCCGAGTGGATTCCGGAGTCAATCCAGAACTGCTTCAGCTCGGGGCCGCCCATCATGCTCTTGTAGAGGGTCATGTCGGCGAGGGTTGAGATACCGTACTGGGAACGGACGGTGACGGATGCCTGCGAGTTGTAGGATCCTGACTTTGTCGTGACGTAGACGACACCGTTAGCCGCACGGGCGCCGTAGATGGAGGTCGCGGAGGCGTCCTTCATGACGGTGATGTTCTTGATGTCATTAGGGTTCATACCCATGATGGCGCGGCTCGATGACGGGATACCGTCGATGATGTACAGAGGAGTGGAGCTCGCTCCGAGGGAACCGACACCGTGGATGGTCATGGAGACGGCGTTGTCACCGGCGACACCGGAGGACGAGAGGACTGACAGACCAGCCACCTGACCCTGCAGGGCGTCGAGGGCCGAGGATGAGGGGGCGTTCTTCAGGATCTCGGACTTGACCGTCGCGACCGATCCGACCAGGGAGCCGAGCTTCTTGGCGGAACCGTAACCGACGACGACGGCGTCCTCGAGGACATTCTTGTCCTCCTCGAGCTCGACGTTGATGACGGTCCTGCCGTTCACGGGAATGGTCAGGGTCTCAAAGCCGATGACGGAGAAGACGAGCTTGCCGATTGATGGCACGCTGATCGAGTACTTACCGTTTGCGTCGGTGGAAGTACCGTTCAAGGTGCCGTCGATCATGACAGTCGCTCCGGGAATAGGAGCCCCATTCGAGGCTTCGGTGACCGTACCTGTGACGGTCACGTTCTGTGCGAATGCCATGCCCGCGTAGGCGACAAGGCACAGCAGCATGGAGAATAATTTTTTACCCATAAGCTTAAACCTTAATTAAACTTAATATTTGATGAATAAATAGTGAATATTCTCGACTATCTATATCGGCCAGCGGAGTCGCTGGGAGGGGACAATGAGCCCTTACCAAGACATAAAGCGCAAAAACCGACTTGCAAATAAAAGAATAAATTTGAAATTATGCAATTCCCCCTTTCTGTTTTTCAAAAAGAACAATAGGTATTTTATAACGTTTTATTAACTTTGCATTCGCATTAGTTTAATAATGCGGCTTAAAATTAGGTCAAAAAATAGGGGAAAAAATTAACAATTGAAACATGGTAAAAATAATAACCAATCACAATTTTTGTTTAATAAAACATTTTAAAGTACTTAGGAGATGAAGCGAAAATCTTTCAAGGAAGTCAGTACGCTTTGGGAGGCAGACAGGTCAAGAGTGGTCAAACCGACATCGATGGCGGCTTATTCTTTAATAATAAGGAATCATCTGGCGCCGCGGTTCGAATGGCTCGACGAGATCACTCCGGAATCAGTGCAGGAGCTTGCTGACGAGGAACTCAAGAAAGGGAACGGAATCACGACGGTGAAAGGGATTGTCCTTGTCTTGAAGATGATCGTAAGGTATTGTGAGAAACAGGGTTGGATGGCCATGAGAATCTATGACATCAACCTCCCGAAAAAACGGAAGAAACCCAATCCGCAGGTGCTGGCCGTAGAGGATGAGAAGCGTCTGATAGGCTGGCTCAAGGAGCATAGGACGCTACGTAACATCGGTTTGATGATATGCCTGTGCTGCGGACTGAGGATCGGGGAGGTGTGTGCCCTCAAATGGGGAGATGTGGACAGTCTCCATAACGTCATCCATGTCAGGCGCACCCTTCACAGAGTTTATCTCTCGGACAGGAAGCCTCATAAATCAGAACTCACAATCGGTGTTCCCAAGACGGAGGAGTCTTGTAGGGAAGTACCTCTTACTGAGGTTCTTGCGAATGAATTAATACGCACTAAGAACGAGACCGATCCTTCGGATGATATATTCATATTATCTGGAAATACCAAACCAATCGATCCCCAGACCTTCAGGAACCATTTCCGGAGCGTCACCGATGAACTTGGGCTTCCACCGAGGAAAATCCATAGCCTTCGTCACACTTTCGCGACTCGGTGCGTTGAAAGTAAATGCGATTTCAAGACTTTGAGCGCCCTGCTCGGTCATGCTGACATCGCCACAACCATGAACTTATACGTCCACCCCGGGCTAGAGCAGAAGCGCCGTTGCGTGGAAGATATGATGAAACTTTTCTAATCTGCTAAATCACTAATATTAAATAACTTCCCTTGCTTAAACCTTGTACTAATTAATGATTGATTATTTGCCCTCGAGAATCTTGTTCTGCACTCCTACCGAAGCTTCGTGGATAGCATTGAAAATGTCCATGATAAACTTCTCAGACAATCCGTAGTCCTTCCCCTTGGCGATCATGTCAGAAAGGATGTCCTCCCAACGGGCGGTCTGGACAATCGCTATATTATGGGCTTTCTTGAACTCCCCTATCTTACGGGAGACTTCCATCCTTGAAGCCAGAGACATCAGAAGGTTCTCATCAATCACGTCGATCCTGGCTCGAAGCTGTTCGATATTCTCGTTGTATTCCTTATCGTTGGTCTGCTTTTGACGGATAATCAGACTTTCCAGAAGGGTCTTCAAATCCTCAGGCACCAACTGCTGTTTCGCATCGCTCAGAGCGCAGGAAGGATCGCAGTGGGACTCGACCATCAAGCCGTCCAGACCGAGGTCCATAGCCCTCTGGGACAATTCCTTAAGATATTCCCTGGAGCCACCCATGTGACTGGGATCAGCGAAAAACGGAATCTGAGGGAATAGTGTGCGAAGCTCAATGGCGATCTGCCAACCTGGAAGGTTACGATAAGGGATCTTCTGGGTGGTCGAGAAACCACGGTGGATGACACCGAGCTTCTTCACTCCACAACGGTTGAGCCTCTCAAGAGCCCCAACCCATAAGTCAAGATCCGGATTGACAGGATTCTTAACAAGCACGGGCATATCCGTATCTTGCAGAGCCTCAGCTATTTCCTGGACAAGGAAGGGATTTGCCGTAGTCCTGGCCCCGATCCAGACCATGTCGATGCCATATTTCATGCACTCGTAAACATGTTTCTGGCTGGCAACCTCCGTACAAACCTTCATCCCGAAGTCATTCTTGATCTTCTGGAGCCATTTCAATCCTTGCACTCCGACACCCTCGAAACAACCCGGATGAGTACGAGGTTTCCATATTCCGGCACGGAAAACATGGATGCCGAAATCATGAAGGCCTTTTGCCGTCATCATCATCTGCAACTCGGACTCGGCACTGCAAGGTCCAGCTATAACTATCGGAGGGATGCTCTCATCGAAGAATCCCCATTCCGATACGGGGATCGTGTCAAGCGTTCGTTCCATAACTATCTGATTATCTTCTTAATCCGGTTGGCATCGGCGATAAGCTTTTCTATCTTCTCCTCATCATAATCGGCGATAGCGTCGCGGAATTCATTCATCTTCTCAAGGTAAGTGTCGATTACCCGGAGAACATTATCTCGGTTTTGAGTCAGAATCGGGACCCACATGTCTGAGGAACTTTTCGCCAGACGTACAGTGGAAGAAAAACCTCCAGAGGCAAGGTCGAAAATGTGCTTCTCATCCTGCTCCTTGTCAAGGACCGTGAGGGCCAAGGCAAAAGAGGTGACATGGGAAATGTGGGATACATAGGCCGTGTGGACATCATGGTTGTCAGCATTCATGTAGATCGGCCTCATATTCAGGACATCGTACAAGTCTTCGACAGTCTTTAATGCCTGAGGGTCAGATTCTTCCGAGTTAGCGAATATGCAAGCCCTTCCATCGAAAAGGTTAGGCATGGCGGCCCATGGACCTGAATATTCGGTTCCAGCCATCGGATGGGTCGCCACGAACCGCCCGCGCATCGGATGGTAATGGGCTACTCTGACTATCTGGCTCTTGGTGGAGCAAGTGTCGATGACTATTTTCTTGCCGTTGCCTTCTTCAGAGAATATATCCAGGATCTCCGGAAGCATCTTGACGGCGGATCCAACCGGAATAGCGATCACGACAATGTCGCTTTTTTCGACGCAATCCCTAAGGGAGACAATCTCGTCGGCTAATTCCATCTTAAGGGCGGCAGCGGCGTTGACCGGCTCGGATTCCACACCGAGAATCTTGTCAGCATAGCCCCTCCTCTTAAGGTCAATTGCCATCGAGCCTCCGATGAGACCCAGACCTATGATTCCTACAATCATCTTATTATCAGCAGGTTCCTAAAAACTCTTTTATACGTGCGAGGCCTTCCTCCAAGGTAGGGACCGGAGCGCAAAGGGAGATACGGACATAATCCTCTCCGTTCTTGCCGAACACGAATCCAGGCGTTATGAACACACCCGTCCCATGGAGAATCTTCTCAGACAGAACTTCTCCTCTCGTCATAGTTGGACTTGTCGGGCTATCCTCAGGAGTAAGCCCCCAAAGGAACAAACCAGTGGAGTTGGGGTTGTATTTTACTCCAAGGGCTTCGAATATGCGCCCGGCGGCCACACGGCGGCGACGATACTCGGCATTCAGCTGCTCAAACCACTCTGGTCCCTGTGCCAAAGCCTCAACGGCAGCGATCTGCATCGCCTTGAACATACCCGAATCCATCTGGCTCTTGACCTTGAGAATCTCATTCACCATCTCAGGATCGCCAGCCACCATTCCAAGCCTCCAACCACTCATATTGTGGGCTTTGCTAAGCGAGTTGAGCTCGAGGCAGCAGTCCCAAGCGCCCTCAGCGGCCAGCATGGAAATCGGCTTCTCAGTCAAGATAAACGAATATGGATTATCATTGACCAGCAATATGTTATGCTTCTTGGCGAAGTTTACGAGTTTCTGGTACAGTTCCGGAGTGGCGGAGGCACCAGTTGGCATATTCGGATAATTGACCCACATCAATTTGACCCCACTGAGATCCATATTCTCAAGCTCCTCGAAATCAGGGAACCAGCCGTTCTCGGCCTTCAGATTGTATTTGACCATCTCGGCTCCAGCCAACTGGGCGGAAGATGAGTAAGTCGGATAACCGGGATCCGGAACAAGAACCTTGTCACCAGGATTCACGAACGCGAGAGAGATCAGCAAGATACCCTCTTTTGAACCGACTAGAGGCTGGATACCTCCATTAGGGTTGAGAGTTACTCCATAATACCGTTTATACCAATCAGCGAAAGCCTGCCTCAAAACCGGCAATCCTTTGTAGTTCTGATACTTGTGGCTATCCCGGAGAGCCGCCGTCTTAGCCAGGGCGTCGATGGCCGCTTGGGGAGGCATACCATCGGGAGCTCCGATTCCGAGATTAATGAGGGGACCTAATCCTTTGGCCGCGCGCTCCGCGGAAACCGCGTCAAGATCTTTTTGTTTGCGGGAGAAATAATACTCCTGGACCCCTTTGGTCCTTTCTGCTGGTTGGATAATCATGTTTGTGTCTATTTGTTAAAAAGATTTGTATTCACCGAGAATGTAAAGGTCGGCCATCAAAGGACGAACAGCCTTGAGGGCCTGACGGTAACGCTCGTAGGATGAGAACTTTATGTCAACATAGAAAAAGTACTGCCATTCCTGCCCGGGGATAGGAAGCGACTGGATCCTGGTAAGATTCATGTCATAAAAAGACAGGATGGTCAGGATCTGGGCCAACGAGCCGGGTTTGTGGGGCAGAGTGAAACACAAGGAGGCCTTGTCGGTGGACTTCCTGGGAACGGTGATGGCGTCGTCCAATATAAGGAACCTCGTGAAGTTCTGCTTATAAGTCTCGATCCCCCTCGCCAATATCTCCAGCCCGTTCTGCTCGGCCGCCAATTCGGAAGCTACGGCTCCGACTCCCTTTATTCCCTGCCTGGCTATCTCAATAGCGCTTTTGGCGGTGTCCTCAGACTCTACCATTTTGATCCAAGGGCAATTCTTCTCGAAGAACCGGCGGGTCTGGTTGATGGCCATATAATGGGTCCGCACTTCCCTAATATCCTCCACACGCTGCCCTGGCAAAGCCATAAGGTTTTGATGGATAGGAATATAGACTTCCCCCTTTATCTTATAAGGATTGGCCCTCAACAGCTCGAAATTCGGCAAAAGTCCTCCGGAGATGGTGTTCTCGATCGCCATGACAGCAGCGGAAGCCCGACCCTCGGAGAGTTCAGTGAACAGACTCTCGAAAGTCGGACACTCCACGATGGATATTTCCTCATTCCTAGCGAGGTAGAAATCCCTAGCCGCCTGCTCGTGGAAACAGCCTCTGTAACCTTGGACCGCGACTGTTGTCACACTGTCAAAATCTCTTTTTCCTTGGCGGAGACAAGGGCATCAATAGCCTTCACCTTCGCGTCGGTCACCTTCTGGATCTCATCCTCGCCCTCCTTCTGGACATCCTCAGAGATCTCAGCCGCCTTTTGGGCCTTCTTGAGCGCATCAACACCCTCACGACGGATATTCCTCACAGCGACCTTGGAGTTCTCTCCAGCGGCTTTCGCTTTCTTGATGAGGTCTTTACGCCTCTCCTCTGTGAGCGGGGGAATAGGGCAACGGATAATCTCGCCGTTGTTCTGGGGAGTGAAACCTAGATTGGCGGCCATGATAGCCTTCTCGATAGCGGGGATAAGGCTTCTCTCCCAAGGCTGGATCGTGATGGTACGAGCGTCAGGGACACTGACAGAAGCCACCTGGGAAACAGGTGTGTCAGTGCCATAGTAATTGACAGTCACGTTGTTGAGAATAGAAGGATTAGCCTTGCCAACCCTGTAGGTCTTGAGGTCTTCCTCAAGGAAATCAACGGTGTCCACCATCTTAGACTCGACACCCTTCAGAATCTCTTTGGCTTTCTCTGTTAACATCGCTTTATCTTTTTTATTTATGTACCAATGTGCCGACCTTCTCGCCCTCAAGAAGCCTCTTCAAGGCTCCGGGGGAATTGATGTCGAATACTATTATCGGCATATTCCCGTCATTGCAAAGCGCATAGGCTGTCTGGTCAAGAACCCGGAGCTGTTTGGACATGGCTTCCTCGAAGGTAATGTCCTCATATTTAACGGCTGAGGGATCCTTTTTCGGGTCAGCGGTGTAGACCCCGTCAACTTTCGTGCCTTTCAGCATCACATCCGCTCGAATCTCGAGAGCCCTGAGCGCCGCACCGGAGTCGGTGGTGAAAAACGGGTTGCCCGTTCCACCTGCTATAAAAGCCACACCACCTTCCTCTAGAACCTTGACAGCATTGTCACGGTTATAATAGCGGACGAACGGTTCCATTGGAGTGGCGGTAAAGACTTCGGCGTGAACCCCCTCATCCTCAATAAATTGGCAAAGAGCCAAAGAATTGATCACCGTGGCCAGCATGCCCATACGATCTCCTCCTACCCTGTCGAAACCTTTGTCCAGACCCTGTAGGCCACGGAAGATATTTCCTCCGCCATTGACCACACCAATCTGAAGACCAGCTTTCGCGGCATCAGCGATCTCACGGGCATATTTCCTAAGATACTCAGGCTCCAGACCTTTTCCTTCCGGTCCTCCGAGAATCTCACCACTCAATTTAAGCAGAACTCTCTTGTACATTCGAACAAATTTTGTCAAAAATAGTGATTTTTTCCGTTAATCTTAACAATGGGCAGTTCAATAGGTGAATACGCAGTCGAATTCCTCACCACCGGCTCCGATGCGGAAGGTGTGTACTTCACGCTTGGAGGGCTTCACGGCTAACACGTCAATGCAAAGGTTCTCCTTGTAATCGAAGAAAGCATGGGTTGTTCCGGGCAGCATAAGGTCGGGAACTACCCAGCCGTAGCCCTGGGAAATGAAATAGTTGACTCCGTTCTCCTTAATGTACATGTTGACGTGGGCGTCTCCAGTCACCATTCCGATAAGAGTGCCTTTGGCGGCGAACGCGGAAAGGATGTCCATCACCCTCTGGTTGCCCTTAAGCGCATCCTCGGCGGGGTTGGAGTTGGTCCAGCGTCCGAGAGGATGGGGCATATAGTGGGCGGTCACCAAGACCGGCATGTCGGCGGGAGTGCTGTCCAGGAGGGCCTGGAGCCATTCCATCTGAGGCTCATCGAATAAGTAATACGAACCATTTTGAGTGCCGGTTCCTTGGCTGTTAAGGAATATCACTCTGATCCCCTTGCCAGGGACATCGTACCAGCCATAGGTTTTGCCGGGAGTCAAGTGGAGGTTCTCCCCCGCCTTTTCCTGCCAAGGTTTCTGGAAGAAGCCCGACAGGTCCTCATCAGTGAAAAACTTCCCTTCGCCAGCGTCCCAGTCATGATTGCCGGGGGTGTAGAGCCAGACTCCATCATATTTCATCATCTGAGCCCTGACATTGTCGACTATCTCCTTGGCATACACCGAGTTCTCAGTCGCAGGATAAGCGTTCAAGCCTATATCACCAAAATTCTCGATGAAATCGCAACCGAATGCCTCAGCGGCGGTAACCGCATGACCAATGTGCTTGTAACTGAAACGACCAGCGGTGTGGACATCGGTCACGATCGGGAAGGCCATAACCTCATCACTCCCCTTCCAAGCGTTGAATCTGGCAAGAGCCTCATCAATCTGTGGCTTCACAAAGAAAGTCTTGTCTGTAGCCTTGTCCTCTTCAGCAAGCAACTTGTCATTTATTTCTCTCCAGGAGATTGTGGGAGTGCTGTAAAGGAAATTGATGGATTGGCCCTTGTCACAATCGAAATACTCAAGGCGCAAGTCATGCTTGCCTTTGGAAAGCGTCTTGGAAGCTATTTTGGTGATAGGACCGTGGGCGCCATCGTTGTCGTAAAGCAATTCGCCGTCCACATAGAGTTTCGAGCCGTCGTCGGTTGATGCCTTGAAGGTATATTCCTCTTCCTTATCAACTTTGATTGTGGTCTCCAGGAGCAACGCGTAATGGTTCAGCGTCTCGTCAATGTCGACAAGGTCGAAATTATTCTTCACTCCGGTGATGTCAGGCTCCCCAAGCTTCGAGAAATCAGGAAGCTGGCGCTCCGGCCAATCAAGCCACAGTTTGTAATTCACAACAGGCTCCTTCGGGCCACAAGCAACAAGGGTCAGAAGAGCCCCGGCTAAAACAACGATCTTCCTCATATTCAGTTATTTCTACTTAAACAAATCATCAAGTTCCTTTATTGTGAAACGGACGGAGACGACCGAATGCTTCTCCTCTCCAGGATGGTATTTTATGTAAGTCGTGGCGACAATGGTCCCGTCCGGAAGCAGCTCAAGGCCGGGATAACCACAGTCAGGGCCGGCATAACTGTGGAGCAACTTGACCCTATACTGGCCGGAAAGGCCGTCAGTGGCATCCCTGTAGGTCCCCACCCATGCCACGAAATGGCCCTTCGTGGGGCTGTAGGGAGCCATATCCCTGAAAACGGAAATGAACCTTCCATCAGGCAGGTAACGGATCATGTGCCTGTCACCAGTGAGGCCCCAAGGAGCCTCCCTCATTGTCGTCCATGTCGCCCCCTCGTCCTTTGAACCCATGAATAGGGAACATCCTTTCCGCTGGTTCTCACGAGCCAAGCAAATGAGTGTCTTCCCATCCGGAGAACGGAATACGCAAGGCTCGCAAGGGGAACGTCCAGGATATTCACCGGCAAGGGTGGACTCATCCCATGTCAGTCCCCCGTCATGGGAGACCGCCTGCCAAATCTTCAGCGGAGCCCTGTCCTGGTCCGAATTCCCTCGGTGATACATTCCGAGATAATCCCCGTTATTGAGGCGGATTATGCTGGTGAAAGCCATTATGCAAGGCTTGCCGAGCACCTTGACTTCGCTCCATGACTTTCCGTTATCCTCGCTGACTGAATATGCCATATCCCGGTAGGCCTGGCCGGTCTCAACCTGCGCGAATACGAATAGTCTCTGTACTCCCTTTTTGTCCGTGAGTTTGTAGATGCTGGGACAATTGACCATGCCATCCCATTCCTTGGGAGCAGGTTGGTTATGCCATGTAAGGCCTCCATCATAACTGAAGCCGATAAAGGCAGCAGTACCGCCATGACCGTTCGACCAAGTGCAAATCATGGTCTTCTCATCGTCCAGAAGCACTGTCGTAGGATGGCCGTTGTAAAGGTCAGGAGTACCGGCGGCAACGACAATCTGCCTTTGCTTTTGGCCGGAGATGTCAGCCCAAGGGAGATTCGATTTATCCCCCTGAGCCGCCAAAGTAAATGGAGCCAGAAGGGATAACAATAGGGAAATAATTGAATATGATTTCATTGGCCTTTATAATGACAGGACAGCCAATACGTCAATCAATTCCTTATTGATGGGCTTGTCCATTTTGACAGCCCTTTGGATGGGGACATATACGATCTCGTCGTTCGAGATTCCGACCATGATGTTGCGCTGGCCTTCCATCAAGGCCTCGATCGAGGCGTAACCCAGACGAGAGGCCAGGATCCGGTCATAAGCGCTCGGAGTTCCTCCCCTCTGCAAGTGGCCAAGGATCGTGACTTGTACATTGAATTGGGGATATTCATTACGTACACGGTCGGCGTAGTACATCGCCCCACCATGGCCGTCTTTCTTGGACTCGGAGACAATCACGATAGAGCTGTTTTTGCTCTTGCGCATTCCCCTTCCGATGAACTCGGCAAGCTGGTCGACATCGGCCTTGTCCTCGGGAATGATCGCGGCCTCGGCACCGGAAGCGATGGCGCTGTTCTGAGCCAGGAAGCCGGCGTCACGCCCCATCACCTCGACAAAGAATATCCGGTCGTGGGAATTGGCAGTGTCGCGGATCTTGTCCACGCACTCAACGATGGTATTCAAAGCGGTGTCGTATCCGATGGTGTGGTCCGTACCATAAAGATCGTTGTCGATGGTTCCAGGCAGGCCGATAATCGGGATATCATATTCCCTGGCGAACTGCTGAGCTCCTGTAAGTGAGCCGTTTCCGCCAATCACAATCAACGCGTCGATCTCGTTCTTGACCATATTCTCATAGGCTCTTTTCCTTCCTTCAGGCTCCAAGAAAGCCTTGCTGCGGGCGGTCTTGAGAATAGTTCCACCTCTTTGGATCGTGTTGGACACCGAGGAGGAGGTGAACTCCTTGAACTCCTCGTTGATAAGTCCCTCGTAGCCACGGTAGACTCCGATGACCCTCATGTTATTGAATATGGCTGCCCTGGTGACGGCCCTTATGCATGCGTTCATCCCCGGCGCATCCCCACCGGAAGTAAGAACGGCGATTTTCTTTATCTCTCGCATATTGTTGGTGTTTAATATTATCCGGCCTTGATAGCCGAATTACAAATATACGATTTTTAGCGATAAAGTCTCCTCTCAAAAGCCTATACCCACACCTGCTGAGAACACAGGCTTGAAGGGGCCGGCTTCCGGGCGGGCGGAAAGCCAGGAGACACCGCCGAGGAGGCTTAGCCTTCCGACATGGAAGACAGCGCCGCCATCCAGCAAAAGCCCGGCGCCGGAATAATCCTTGACCTTCGCCCAGGCTCCATGAATATCATTCCAACAAAGAGTCGAGCTCCCGTAACCGAAGCCAGCGTAAAGATCCAGCCAAGGAGTAACAGACCGGACAACACCTGCAGCCGCTGAATACTCACCGATCCTCTGGCCACCTTTCGCCTCGAAAACAGCATCCCCGCCGGTTGTCCCGTCGGAAAGGATATCGTAAGCGTAAAGTTGTGATTTCAAATTGGTTCTGAGGGAGACATAGCCGCCCCAACGGCCAGGAAGATAAGACACATGTAGCCCGTAACCTACCACATCCCCGAAAGATGCCAAGGCGACGATGTCCCAAGGTTGCCTTCCGGATCCCTGGTACGCGACCGGAGCCGTGGACAGATCCTTCGCCGCACCTTCGGCTCCGCTCAGGATGACAGGGATGTCATTCTGAGCGCTGCCCTGAGCTTGTCGAAGGGCGAAGCGAAGAATCTCCCGCCCCTTCGGCAGCGGCTCAATATGCTCCCTCATCACCTTTGAGACCGGTACTTCATTGAAAGCCGCCTCCTTTGCCGTGCCAGACAGATTCTGAGCGCCGTCCTGCGCTTGTCGAAGGTCGGAGCGAGGAATCTTTTTCCCTTCATACGACTCCCTAATGGCATCGAACCGCTCCCTTTGAATCTTCGACATTTTTCCAGAAGACTGCTGGAGCATATTCCTCAAGCGCCCCAATTCCCCGAACAGGGCTGTCACCGATTTCTGGGACACGACTTCCCCAGCCGCTGCCTTGTCCCTCAAAGATTTGCACTGGACTGTGATGCTTTCATAGCGGTCCAACACAGAATCCCAGTTGGTCTGCGCCAGCGAGGCGGTTCCAGCCACCAGCATACACAAACACTCCAGGAACATGTATTTAAGACCGTTTCTCATCATTTTTTACTACCTTTGGCATCATGCCAGAAGACTCCACTTTCTTTCCCGACAAGACTCCTGTCATCCCGAGCGAAGCGAAGGATCCGATACTCATCCACAGTTCCGAGAGAGGCTGGAGTGAAATCTGGCTCATAGACAAAGATGGACGATTCCGGGCTCTCAAAGCTCTCAAGCCTTCCTTCAGAGGACAGGCAAGATATGAATCCCTCCTCAGGAAAGAATACGAGATCAGTTATAGTCTCTCCCACACTGCCATCAGGGAGGTCTATGATTTCAGGAATATCCAAGGGCTCGGCAACTGCATCGAGATGGAATGGGTGGATGGAGTCACTTTGGCAGAATTCCTCTCCAGTGGCCGACCTGACCGGACAATCGCGAGAAAAATCGCTCTTCAGCTCTGTGACGCTTTGAGTTATCTCCATTCCAAACAAATCATCCACCGGGATCTCAAGCCCTCGAACATACTCATCACCCATAACGGGAACTACCTCAAACTCATCGACTTCGGTCTCTCGGACGCAAGCTCTTGGTCGATTCTCAAGGGTCCAGCCGGAACCGCGAGTTTCGCCGCTCCTGAGCTCCTTGCCGGAGGCGTTATCGACAACCGGGCGGACATCTGGTCGCTGGGAAAGGTGCTCGCTTTGCTGCTTCCTTATGAGAAACGGATCATCAACCGATGCTCGCGCGAGAATCCGACTGAAAGATTCCAGGATGTCTCCGAGGTTAAGGCCGCCCTTTCTAAACATCATCTGGGCTTGCCATTCATTATAGCAATAGTGGCTGTGGTGGCGGCGATAGCTATCCTTTTCATAAGGCCTTGGCGACTCGGGGCATCTCAGCAACCTCCCCAGGCTGACGTTGAAGAAGTTGACTCTCTTGACTTCATCGACGCCAACACCATCGACGAGCTGTTCCGCCAAGCCACGGAGATGATTGATGACGCCGGTTCTCAATAGACTTTAATATCAGTTATTCCCGCCGTTCGCCCGGCGACATATTCAGGAAGGGTCTTGCCATCCCGGATTATTCCGGAAATATACAAAGGCTGTCCCTTCATAAACTCCTTGACCGTGAACTTGTCCCCGACGCATAACTTTGATGCCCCGGAATCGAGGACCTCAAAACTCTGCCCATCTATATGTCTCAAACGCACCTCCCTATCTGGCAACCAACTGACAGTCAGTTCTTGACCCGGATCCAGAGACTCACTTGCCACCGTCTCCACGCTTAGGAATGCCGAACTCTCTTGGAGTTCAATACAGAGTTCCCTGAAGCCAGTCCTGCCGATGAACTTTGACAAAATATCAAGAGTTGTCACTCTGGGTTGAGGTTTTAAGGACATATATCCATAAAGCCTCTTAAGAGTAGAGGAGGAGACAATCTGGCCTGTCTTCTCTTCGATCTTTGAAGACAAAGACTCGAAGTCTTTCGAAGAAGCGACTGGTCCTCCAAACTTCTCGGCGACCGCCTTAAGAAGGAATTCTATTTCAGGAGCGTTCTCATTCATAGTATTCAATTTTCACGTCATCGTCTTTACGGATATTCCCGATCACTTGCCCTTTAGCCAACTTTATCTTAGTCAAGTTTGGGCAGCCAGTACAATCTATGTCGTTCATTTTCGGACACTTTGACAAATCAAGTTCTTTAATCAACGTTCCGGAACAACGGAAAGACCGTAGTTTGGCGTTGGAAAGGGTGATTGTCTCTATAGGATTATCGGCACAGTGGAACTCATCGAGATCGTCGAGTCCGCTGACATCGATCGCTTTCAGCTTGTTATAGGAGACTTGAAGCAGGGTCAGACTCTTGAAAGCCCTGACATCCAATTCTGTCAACTCATTATAATCCAAGCCGAGATAATCAAGGTGCGGAAGATCGCCAAGCTTGAGGGTCTTGAGATTGTTGTAGATCAAATGAATATGCGTCAGCTTCGGGTTGGAGCTCAGATCAAGTTCCGTCAAGCCGCCAAGATTCTTCTCATCCTCACGGACTCCCTGCGCATGGAGGTAAGACAGGTTGGGAAATGATCCGATGCCGTCCAGCGTGGCGATGTCCTTGGTATTCAATTCAATCCTCGTGATTGCCTCAGCTTCTGTCGCGGTCAGGATCCCGTCTTTGTCCGAGTCGAAGTACCACATAACCCACGCCCTCAGATTAGTGTCCTTTATCTCGACCGGCTGATCATCGGACGGGTCGGTCGGTTGGTCTGCCGGAGGGTCGGTCGGCTGGTCGGTCGGAGAGTCGGTGGGCTGAGTCGGGTTTTCGGGCTGGCCAGGGGTAGCTGGCTGGCCGGGCTGGTCGCCCCCGCCATTCTCCACCTTTACGAAACGCTCCGGATCAGGCAGATCCCGAGTGCAGGCGACCGCAAGGCCAAGCATCGCGACCGCAAAAAACATCAGCAGGCGCCTCCCAAACCGTATTCTCTTATCCCCTAAGATCATAACAAGGTCATTCTCCACAAAATTAGGAATTATTATCCTCATTTCCGCTATGCGGCACCACCCCGCCCACCAAATGACCCGATTATGACCTTGACTGAATATCGATTTTTTGAAAACTTTGTGAGTTAACGTAAAAGAATAACCATGGCACTGTTTACTATCACCACCAAAAGGAAGAAAATCTGCAATGGAGTGCAGATCGAGCCCGGGATGACCGTCCAGGTCGTCTCCCCATTCAACAACCCAGTCACAGTCAACGGCGGCCAGGCCGTCGAAGATGCCTTCCAGCGCATGTTCGGCATCTCCCTCAAGAAAGCCAACGCGCTGAATATGTCGGATTTAGAAGTTAAAAAACGATGATTAGAAAATACGATAACGCCAATGTAAGCATCGACCTTACCAATAATGGCTTGGCCGACTCTCCTGAGTATGCCAGCATGTTGGAAGAAATCAAAGAATGCGAGTCTTTGACCGGTCTCATCCTTGAACAATATGCTAAGGTTGACAGTTCCATCAGAGAATTCCGGGAAAGCATCAATAAAGTATCTGAAAATATAGAAAGTTTTGCCGGTGATCTCCTGGAAGGAGTGGGAAACATGAACGTTAGAAATAATGACGACGCTCTGGGAGGGCTCATTGTCGGTGCTAGCGCTCTTGCTATTGCCGGAGGAGCCGCACTCCTTAATTGGGGAGGTAATAAGGTGGCAGAGCGTAAAGAACGAAAGGCTAAGGAAGAAAGAGACGCGAAGTTGGAAGCGGCCCTCGAGGAGAAACAAAAAATCGCAGATGCGAAGTACGGTCCGCTGAAGAGGTTTAAAGATAGAATATCCGAAAGCATTTATCCGAGGATTAATACCGCATATGATAAAGACTTCGAAATGCGAGTTGAGTCCGGCGATCCCCTATTTCAGAAAAAAGTCACCTTGTTTAAACGAGACCTTGCGCTTCTTGCGAAGACACAGTTTATGGTAGGAACCCTGGACTATCTGCTCTCAGAGATGACTGCTTGGAAAGAGGGAAAGCATGATTCTGGATCCATTAAGCCTTCTCCAGTCACAATACTTGAAGGAATAATAGCATCATGGCCCAAACGGCTTGGCATTCAAGATGGATGGGACAGTTTTGTTGAATCACAATTGTTTAATGACACCGGTCAATATCCGGTAGCCGCAGCACTTCTGTTCACAGAGCCTGCCCTGTTAAGTAACTATGTGGGAATCAATTTCAGCATTCTGAATAATTGCAAGTCTGGAATCATCTTCGCCGAGGACAACGACTTGGACGCGGATTACTATCCGGCTGGCGAATTGATATCAAAGAATCCTTACTATTTGGATTGCAAGAGAAACCTTGAAAATAACTTCAAACCGCCACATTGGCCTAAATCTTTCGGAATCAAGGATATAATTGTTATCGCCATACCTATTATCCTTGCATTCCTGTTGTCTTTGCTAACATTCTTAGTATTCCCTGGAACATTTGTAAGAATCCTTGGAATAACACTAGCGGTTGCTTTGGTTGCTTGCTCGTTTTCAATGTTTTTGGGCGAGGATCTTGGGATAGGCCTCCCGTATATTCCGCTGCCTTATGATAAAGCTTACGATGACTACTCGATGTCGTACGACCAGATGATCGAAACGATAAAGAATCAGGAAGACAATGCCAGGAAAGAATATAGTAAAATAACAGTTTAACCATATGTACGAGAAAGAAAACGTAGACATGCTCCCCGCCGAATACGAGGAGGGCGGCATGCAGGAATACGACGCCGATGTCGCATTTCCAAACACAGGAGATGGAGATCCCCTTAATACCATCAGAGATATCACATCCAGCGTTTGCAATGCGGTAACAAGTTGGAAACAAATTGACGCCCAAATGCACACAATGGATATTCAGTTCAATGCCTTCATCGCCAAGATGGATTTTGAACTTGACAAATACAAAACAAGTATACCTGTCGTGGAAAAACAGCTGGATTTTGTAAACCAGCAAATCAGCAAGATACTCGACCATGTTCTTACTATGGAAGCCAAGACAGAGAGCGAAATCAATATGAAGATGCGGATGATGGAGTCCTCGGAGAATTACCTCGACAAGTTGTCCACAATGATGATGAAATTAATATGATAGAAACGGAAATCGGGCAAGAAAACACCCAGGAAATAGCACTATTTAATATAGAGAAGAACAAATGCCCCCGCCCAAGTGTAAACTGGTTGATTCCCGCGGTAGTGATAGGTGTGTTGCTGATTACCGCGGGGGTATTCCTTGGACTTGTCATTCACCGTGCGAATACACCGTCCATTTATGGATCGGCGTCTGGGAGAACCATTGCTTTATATAACGATCTCGACGCCTTCGACAGAATCACAGTCGAAAACGATGGACAGGTTTTATTGACACGAAAATTTGACATTGACGAAGGGACAGTCTTTCTCTCGGCTAGCGGCATCGCGAAAGAGAAAGCCGGGAAGTTCCTGTTAAAGTTTGACAGGACTACCATGAAATATGAAGGGAATTCCGAAAGAGTGCTTAACCCTAAAGGGAAAGAAATCGCCGCAAAAAAGCTTCTGGATTCCAAAATAGTATACAGGAATAAAGATGTTCTGCCGAACATCATTCTTGCCAGCTACAAAAGGCATGTAAACGGGAAATCCAAATGGGTAAGTGCCGAGCTTTCAAGAGACGATTCTACTGACATCTATTCATCAACAAGTAAAGATTCTCGTAAGCCGGATTCAAGAGCAGGAACTCCTATATGGGACTTTGATTTATACAATGATCCTTCAGGATCTTTTATTCTACGATACCCTAATTACCTGAGTATCAAGTCTAGTTCTTCCGGCAAAGTCCACCTGGAATCAAAAGAAAAGGATATCAAGTTGATAGCCGTAGCTATTGACGGCTCTGACGTTCCAGACTTGTCCGTTGTTTATGAAGATGAACTGGAAAAACGTTCACAATCAGGTAGCATTGTCTATAAAGTATTAAAAGACGGACGATTCTTCGTTATATCCGGTAAGGACAATGACGGTGGTATTTTTTACTTGAGGGAGAGTTTGAAAGATGGAGATATTTATAGTATCGAGACAGTTTACCCTGAACACCAGAAAGCGGCAGGAGACGCAATAATCAAAACGTTCACTTCTTTCCCGGAAATGAACGTCATCCGCCTATCTGGGGATTTGACTCAAGATTCTTCTCATTATCCAGTTGAATTCAAACTTACAGTCAGTAATGACGGGAATGTGTCCGGCTATTATTGGTACAAGAAGTACAAAGAGTCCAACCACATAGACCTCTCAGGAAAAGTATCTGATAATATCCCCAGAACACTCACATTGGTTTCCGGAAAAGGAACTGAAGAATGGATATTCAGCAGCAATAGTACTGGTCCTTTCTCTTTGTATTCGAACTTAAAAGGGAAGATGCTTAAATACGTGAGCAATGAAGCCCGTTTAGCAGGGAACGCCCCAACAAAAGAATACTCCTTTGTTTTGAAATAAGAAAGATTCTGACTTAAAGGATAATTGAGGGTATAACTTCTGCCAGATTACTCTGTAGATATGTCCACCTATGCCCCGTCCCAAATTCGGAAGTATTTGCCACAGTATGCATTATATCAAATATATCTTCAGAATTCAATAGTCATAAGTGATTCCGATTGAGTTTTATATGGGTAGAATCGCTTACATGGCAAAACGGCTGAACAGTCTTCAGCGGGAGCTGGATGGGATCAGGGATGAGGGACTGAAACAGAGGCGGTTCGATGAGCTGCCGGAGGGCGATCAGAGGATGCTGGATGCGCTTTGGGGGCAGTTGTTCAGCGACCGTGGCAGGAAGAATATTCCCACGTCAGGCGGGCGATGGACTGGAAAGCCGGGCGAATCGCTCTGGATCCCGGACGACGGCGTGGTCCCGCCGGACAAGGGTTACAGCAACATGCACGACAAAACCTGGCGGCAGATCAAGGCGGAGAACGGGTTCCAAGGGATAAACTTCAGCGATGGCCGGGCGGACTTCAGGCCAGTGACTAAGCAGGAAGTGGTGTTCGATTGGGAGCGTGAACTCGGACAGGAAGGGATCCGGCACATCGTGGAAACCGGTGACCGTCAATATCTTCACGAAGTAGGATTCGCCATGCTTGCCAGGAAAATGGTCAAGAGTGTCCAGGAGGTCAAGGAATATAAGGAGCGACTGAACCTGGTTTGGCATGAGGAGCCGGACTGCGAGACTCTCCGGCTTGTCGTTCGTGAAGTCCACGACAACATCCGCCACTTCGGAGGCGTAGCAATGCTGGCAATTGTATCTGCTTAAGCATTAACCACTTCCTGATTTAACTTATGGAAGGCCCTGCCAGTATTTAGGGGGGCCTTCCATGATACGTATTTCTAAGTGATTTATATTCAAGACTTTCCGGCCAGAATTCAAGGAAGGAGGAGCGAGGCAGGATAAGTGCCGGTTTTTGAGTATCTTTGCGAAAGGAATAGCACAATAAGAAACCATGGGCTCGAAGATAAACAAGAGGAGGAAAACCCTGCGGATCACGGAGGCGGACTTCATGCTGGCGAACCGCAGGGCGGCGAGGTTGGAGGAGATTGCTGAGCATGGGCGTCCGGTGACGTTTCGGAAGGCTTTGCACAGGTCCAAGAAGGTGTACGACCGAAAGCGGCTGAAGGGGCCGGCAATGGAGGATTGACGATGGCAGCGGACATCACGATCAGGGACGCCAGGCCTGAGGACGCCTCGTTCCTCGCCAAATGTCTTATAGCGGGGATGCACTTTTATGATTTCGAGACGGAAATACCTGAGAATAAGGATATTTACCTCAACCTGGTGGAGTGCGAGAAGCGGACTGACCTGCTTTACACTTACAAAGATTCCCGTATAGCGGAGGTTGACGGCAAAGTCGTCGGCTCTCTTCTCTCCTACCCCGGAGACAAATACAAAGAATTAAGGCGGAGATCATTTGAGGTCTTCTGGCCCGATTACATGCGGATAGATGAGGAATCTGAGCAGGAAACAGGGCCAGGAGAGTATTATCTGGACACCATCGCTGTGCTTCCTGAATACCGGCGCAGAGGCATCGGAAGTGCCTTGCTCAAGGATGGTATAAAAAGGGGAATAGCGGCAGGTTTCAAGACTATCACGTTGGTAGTTGACAGCGATATGCCCCACCTCATAAAACTCTATGAATCAGTCGGCTTCCAGAAAGCCGAACACCGTTGGATATTCGGGATTGATTTCCTGAGGATGGTTTATGTTTCTTGACTATGGACATTCAAAGACTTAAAGCCCGGCTGAGGGCATTCACGATATGGCAGAAGCTCGGCTATCTGCCTTGGTCGAGAAAAAAAGTGGATAAATCAAAGAACGGCGCCTTCTACAAAGGTGCGTTTGATAATATTCCCTTCCTTAACAACGACGCCAAGCGGACTTTCGCCCACTTGCTCCTGAGGCCGGGTTATATGATCAAGGATTACATTAAAGGGCAGCACGAGAGATATCTGGCGCCTCTGACCTCCCTGATTATATTCTACGCATTCTTCGCCATGGTCTCCTCGATCGTCAATCCGGAATTTTCTATCGAGAAAAAGACGGAAAGAGCCGAGAAACGCGATGTTGAGGTCTCCATGCAGGAAGAACCCCGGGATTCCATGGAAGTCGCGTTAAATGAACTACAGCAGAAGGCACAAAGAAAAGCCCTCAGTGTTGCCAGCATATTCCAGCTACTGGACCTCGACAAGCATCCGGAATTGGTGGACACTCCCGTGAAAGCCTCCCTCGCGGCATTTGAGAGTTCCCTCAGGAGCCAAGGTGTCTACTTCTTCCTGGGTCAATTTCTGTTTCTTTGGATAGCCATGAGCCTTCTCCTTAGAAAACGAGGCCTCGGGGGCTCCGCCTGCGCCGCGGCGGCTGCCTATGTTCTATGCCAGTACTGCTTCTTCATGTTCTTCTCCCTGTTTTTCTCTGACAAGCAGGGAGAGATCGGGCTGGGCTTGGCCGGCCTGCTCTTGACAATTGATTATCACCAGCTTCTGGGCAGCGGATGGAAAAAGAGTTTCTTCCTCACCGTGAAGACCGGAATTATATATGTTATTGCTTTAGCTGTTTTAGCTATTCTTCTAGCTGGTATCGTATTTATCATCGTATAGTAAGAATATGAACAGAGCCCTCGCCTTCATAATTGCCTTTGCTCTCATTGTAGCTTGCTCAACTGGGCAGGACAAGGTTGTTGACTCTCAACTTCCTGAGTGCCCTCCGATTCCTGAGACTCCCACCGCCCTTCCTATCGCCAGCGTTTCAATGAGTCCACTTGAGGAGTTCCCCGAGGAGAAACTGGATATTCCTATCACACCAGGACCATTCCAACCCACTTGGGTAAGCATTGAGGAGAACTATCCCGGGACCCCACAGTGGTTACGGGATGCCAAAGTCGGGATTTGGGTCCATTTCGGGCCCCAAGCGTCCGGAGAAAGCGGAGATTGGTATGCACGACGGCTTTACGAAGAGGGAGGTGAGGCCTATAAGAACCACCTGAAGCGTTTCGGACACCCTTCCGAGGTGGGTTACAAGGATGTCCTCAACGCCTGGAATCCTTCAAAACTTGATCCCGGGGAACTAACTCGACTTTATAAGAAGGCAGGTGCCCGTTTTCTTCTTATTCAGGGAGTTCATCATGACAATTACGACCTCTGGGACTCCCGTTTCCAACCTTGGAACTCAGTGAATATCGGTCCTCACAGGGATTTCCTGAAAGAATGGTCCACGGCATGCCGCAAGGAAGGCATGAGATTCGGCGTGACTTTCCACCACGAGTACACTTGGTGGTGGTGGCAAACCGCATTCGGGGCAGATACTTCTGGCAACAAAGCCGGAATCCCTTATGACGGCAATCAGACTCTTGAGGACGGTAAGGGGAAATGGTGGGAAGGCTATGACCCGAGAAGACTATACGGAATCGATCTAAGGGAATATAAATCAGTAGGTTCACAAATTGTCCCGGATGAGGGGATATTCTGTCATCACATCGACTATGCTCGTTGGTACGCCACTCAGTGGGCTCTGAGAATCATGGATGTCACCCACCACTACGACCCGGACTTCATCTACACTGACGGCACCTCTCAAGGCCCGTTCTGCGGCGATGGCACAGGCGCCGGATACAAATGCGACGCTATGCCCCGAGTCATGGCAGACTTTTATAATCGCACGCTCCGGGACCGAGGCGAAGTGAACACCTTCAGTGTGGTCAAGTTCAGGAATCCCACCAACGGGACCGTCACCACTGAGGAATTCAATTTCCCGGATGACATAAAGACTTCCCAACCCTGGATTCGTGAAGCCCCTATAGGTGACTGGTTTTACGCCCCGGGATTCATATATGACGCCTCATCCGCGATTCATTTCATCATTGAGGCCGTAACCCGTGACGGGAACTGCGCACTCTGTATCCCGATCAAAGCTGACGGCTCGATTGATGAGGAAGGAGAGAAGATGCTTGAGACTGTCGGAATATGGATGAAGGTCTGCGGAGAAGGTGTGTACGGCAGCAAAGCATGGAAAACCCTCGGTGAGGGCATCTTGGACCAAGAAGGATACCTCATCAAGCTTCCAGGCGGAGGACTTGGGAAAGCACAGGCTGAATTCCAGTATTCTCATGAAGATATACGCTTCACCCAGGGCGCTGATGGCGCCGTGTACGCCTTCATGATGAATCCTCCTGAACCTGGAAACACAATCCGTATCAAATTCCTTGGAACCGGAGCGGGGCTGAAAGACAGTGTCAAGAGAGTCAAGTTATTGGGGCATAAGGGAAAACTCAAGTGGAGCCGTAACGAGGATGCGTTGGAGATCCTTTGCCCTGATAGTCTTCCCTTCCAGTCAGCAATAGTGTTCAGAATTGATTAATAATTAATTAATAAAAGTATAATGAGACGGATATTATTGACCGTGGCGATAACGATGCTCACCTCCTCAATGGCGATGGCGCAGAATCCGATCCTGCTTAACAGAGCCTACAATTCCGATCCACAGGCCAGAGTCTGGACTATTGACGGGACCCCTACCCTATTTGTCTACGGCTCTAAAGATGAAGATCCATCGTACTATTGCTCGGGGAAATACGATGTATTCTCCACTGTGGACATGATTCACTGGAAGGGTGGACAGTCATTCACATCAGAGGAGATCAGATACAACGACGAGGCGCTTTACGCCCCGGATTGCATCGAGAAAGACGGAAAATACTACCTCTTCTATTCCCAACCCGGCCCTGACCCCGAAGGAACCGCTGTGGCTGACAGTCCATACGGTCCTTTCAAGGATGGGAAGCCAGTCGAGCATGCGAACCAGATCGACCCTTCGGTATTCATCGATGACGATGGCCAGGCATGGATGTTCTGGGGGCAGTTCTCCGCCAAATGCGCCAAGTTGAATCCCGATATGAGAAGCATCGACCCCTCTACCATAAAGGACGGGATCATCACCGAAGCCGATCATCATTTCCATGAGGGGATACAGGCATTCAAGCACAATGGGACATACTACCTTGTGTTCGCTGACATCAGCCGAAGAGGGATGCCTACCTGCCTTGGATATGCGACATCCAACAGCGTCACAGGCCCTTACACATACCGTGGGGTAATAATCGATAACTTTGGCTGTGACCCGGCAGTGTGGAACAACCACGGTTCCGTTGTCAAGTTCAAAGACAGATGGTATGTGTTCTATCACCGGTCCTCCCAAGGCTCCAACACTATGCGCCAGAGCTGTATTGAGCCGATAGATATCCTGCCCGACGGGTCAATCCCGGAAGTGGAGATGACCTCCACCGGTGCGGGAAAACCGCTTGACCCTTACCTTGCCATCGGCTCGGATCCGGTCGCGGGAAGGGCTTGCTACCTAACCGGCCACACCAGGATCAACGGCAAAGGAGAGCTCGAGGAGATCAGAGATAATGACACGGCGGCCTGGAGGGATTTCGACTTCAAGGAAGGCCCTCGTAAGATGATAATATCACTACGCCCCAAGGCCGGAGGCGTGATTGAGGTTTATTCTGAATATCTTTATGGAGCCAAGGTGGCTTCTTTCGAGGTCCCGGAAGGTGATGGTAAGACCATCATCACCCTGGAGGCGGATATAGACAATGTCCCTGCCGGAGTTCGTCCCATCCGGATGCGCTTCCACGGCAAGGAAGACCATGACCTATTCACTATCAGCGCTTTCCGATTCCAATAAGGTTTATGCCTTCAGGAGTCAAAAAAGGAGCGGCATCCGGGAAAGAAACCGTGAAGGAAGGCATCCCGGCAGCATAGCTGGCTATCTCATATTGCTGGTAAACGAACACAAGTCCCTTCTCTGAAGGGTACGGTTCCCATTGCGGAAGAGGTATAAGGTCTCCGTCAAGCGAGAGGTAATCCCGAACCTTGTCCTCCTCAACCGGAAAACCGGCGTCCGCAAAATAGCTCATTATTCCTTTGACCAAAAGTGGCTGGATGTCAGCGACTTTGCTCCTATCTACAATATGCTCGACAGGTGATCCGTCCTTCTTGTCAAAAGTGATGGCGCCTTTTCCGACCACTCCTCCGTGGGCACCTCCCATATTGATGTAATCCTCAGACTGGAAGACTACATAACGATCATCCTCGCTGATCTTTTTCAGCAAGAAATCATACGCCCATGTCGGAGTATGCGCCAGCAGGTCAGCTTTCTCATCTTCCGGGATATTCTCATTCTCCATGATTGACTCAGCCCTCTCCTTCGCATCCTCGTCAGACCGCTTTCCGATCACTCCGGAAGCCTGTTTCAGGTAATATCGCAGGAAAGCCTCAATGTCTTTCTTGTCCCCATCAAAAGGAGGGAAGAACCTTTCGTTCTCATAGGAGGATATCCGGCTCAAGATATCATCTGTCACCTCGAGAAGCTTTCCGGTGATCCGGTCCCCGACTGTTCCAGCTTCAGACGGAAGGTCCACATCCATAGATAAATGGGAATAAGCCGTGGAATCGGCGTAGGTGAAATTCTTGACCTGCAGACTCTTAGGAGCCCGGCCACATGAGGCCGGAACCATAGCGGCCAACGCCATACCCAGGATAATGATAGCCTTTCTCATACGCATCTGTTATAAGGTTTGAAAGAAAAGACCTTGCAAAGTGCTTATAAAATAAGCGATTTACAAGGTCTATTTGTGCCCAAAGCCGGGCTCGAACCGGCACGTCTTTAAAGGACATTGGATTTTGAGTCCAACGCGTCTACCAATTCCGCCATTCGGGCAGTAAACGGATGGACTGCAAATATATCTATTTTCTCGTAAATCACAAAATGTAGGAATAAAAGTTGATGGTATCGCAAAAGGATGGGAATCAGTGTTCCTATTGACGAGAAATCTACTTATATTTGTAAGATGATATATCAGAAGATATATCACTTGACTAGTAACCCTTAAGAATAAAAGAATATGAGACTCGAAGGAAGACGCGAAAGCACTAACGTCGAAGACCGCCGCGGAATGAGTGGCGGAGCCATAGCAGGAGGCCTCGGAGGAGGCGCCATCATCATCGCCCTGATTGTCATGTTGTTGGGAGGAGATCCAACATCGGTTCTCCAGCAGGCTGGTAGCGTGCAGCAAACTGAGCAGACCGGAGATGTGACTTTCTCTGAGGAGGAACAGGAACTCGCCTCATTCGCGAAGAAGATCCTCGCCGGAACGGAAGACATCTGGACCGCCCAGTTCGCCAAATATGGCTACCAGTATCAGGCGCCGAAGATGGTCCTTTACACAGGAACCACCTCTTCAGGATGCGGTACGGCCAACTCACAGGTGGGACCTTTCTACTGCTCCGCTGACCAGACCGTCTATCTCGACCTAAGTTTCCTCTCGACTATGAGACAGCAGATTGGAGCTGACGGCGATCTCGCTTACGCTTATGTAATCGCCCATGAGGTCGGTCACCATGTCGAGTACCTTCTCGGGACCCTTTCAAAGGCCCACCAGAAAATGAACCAGTCCAGCAAGGCTGTAGCCAACCAATGGAGTGTCAGGCTTGAGCTTCTGGCTGACTATTACGCGGGAGTCTGGGCTAACAACGACAACGCCAGATTCCGTTCAATCGAACCCGGAGACATTGAGAGGGCTCTCGATTGCGCTTCCAAGATTGGTGACGACTATCTCCAGAAGAAAGCCCAGGGCTATGTGGTCTCGGAGTCCTTCACGCACGGGACAGCCCAGCAAAGATATAACTGGCTCAAGAAAGGCCTGACTTACGGGGACCTTGAGCACGGCAACACATTCGAGATTGACTACAACAAACTGTAGAGCTTAATCCCTTTCGGGAATACGAAATTTATCATAATAACAAAACGAAACACAAGCTCAATATGAAACATTTCTCACTACCAAAAGACGGCGGATTGATTGAGGAGAACCTGCCTAAAGGCATCCTCCATTCCCACGAGAACATCACCGCCGAGATTTTCGATGACGCCACAATCGGGAGCGAGCGTATCGCCCAATTGATCATCAAGGCTATCTCAGACCACGAGAAAGCCTCTCTGCCCAGAGCCTTCAAACTCGGGCTCACAACCGGTGTGACCCCGTCGATTCTCTACAGGAGACTCGCCGAGATGTACCGTGGTGGCGAGGTCTCTTTCTCCAATGTCGAGGTCTATTCCATCGACGAGTATTATCCTTGCGGAAAAGACTCGGCCCAAAGCCGTAACAACAGGCTTCACAAGGAGTTCCTTGACTTGGTGGACATCAAGCCCGAGAATATTCATATTCCCGACGGCACCATCCCTGAGGATTGTGTCTCGGATTACTGCGTCGAGTTCGACAAGACCGCCCGCGGACTGGATCTCCTGGTGATCGGTGTCGGGGAAGGTGGCCAGGTCGGTTTCAACGAGGCTGGCGCTTCAGAGAAGAGCCGTACCAGAGTGGTGCCGCTATCCTACCAATCAAGGAAAATACAAGCTCGTAACTTTAATGGTGACATGTCCGTCACCCCCAAGTCCGCCATCACCATGGGCATAGGAACCATGATGAGTTCCCGCAGGATCATACTCATGGCGTGGGGTGAGGATAAGGCCGAAGTCGTCCGCAAAGTAGTCGAGGGAGGCATTGAGCCCACATGTCCGGCAACATATCTCCAGAAGCACGATAACATCAGCTTCTACACGGACGAGATGTCCGCTTCGCTTCTCACCAGGATTATCGCCCCTTGGACCGTCGGACCTTGCGAGTGGACTCCGAAACTTATCCGCAAAGCCGTCGTTTGGCTCTGCGAGAAGGTCCACAAGCCCATCCTGAAACTCTCTCAGAAGGACTATCTCGAGAACTCTCTCGGAGAGCTTCTTGAGCTTTATGGTCCGTTCGACAAGATCAACATAGATGTGTTCAACGAGTTGCAACACACCATAACGGGATGGCCCGGAGGAAAGCCTAATGCCGATGACACGACAAGACCTGTCAAATCGACCCCATTCCCCAAGACGGTGCTCATCTTCTCTCCTCACCCGGACGACGACGTCATCTCAATGGGAGGCACTTTCATCCGCCTTGTCCATCAGGGACATGACGTCCACGTGGCGTATGAGACCTCAGGTGACCTCGCGGTCCACGATGACGTGGTCTTGCAGCATATGGACGCCGCCCGCCAGCTGGGCTTCGGGGACAGGTTCGATGAGGTCAAGGCCATCATCGCCTCTAAGAGGCCCGGGGAGCCTGAGCCCAAGGAGTTATTGGCTCTCAAAGCTGCTATCAGGCGCAGCGAGGCCAGAGGTGCTGACAGAAGCTTCGGCCTGAACGACAATACCAACGTCCATTTCCTGAACCTCCCGTTCTATGAGTCGGGCGGTGTCACCAAACTCCCCCGCACACAAGCGGATCTTGACATCATCAAGGCTCTCATCCTCAAACTGAAGCCGGATCAGATATATATGGCCGGAGACCTCGCTGACCCTCACGGGACCCACAGAGTCTGCACAGAGGCCGCCCTGGAAGCTATTGAACAGCTGAAAGAGGAAGGTAACGACTGGCTTGACAACACCACGATATGGCTATACAGGGGCGCCTGGATGGAGTGGGAACTTTGGAGGGTCGATATGGCAGTGCCGCTCAGCCCGGACGAGGTTGTCGAGAAACGTCACGCCATATTCCGCCACCTCTCACAGAAAGACATTGTGCCATTCCCGGGAGATGACCCCAGAGAGTTCTGGCAGAGAGCTGAGGAGCGCACCCAGAACACCGCCAAGCATTATGACGAGCTCGGTATGGCGGAATATCAAGCTATTGAAGTTTTTTTAAGATTACGATAACGCTAAAATAGACATGAAAGTTATTATCAGAGACACCAAGAAAGAGGCCTCCATTTGGGCGGCCCATCACATCGCTGAAGCCATCAAAGCGAAGGCTGAGCGCACCGATGATCCTTTTGTCCTCGGACTTCCCACTGGATCGACCCCGTTGGACACATACGCTGAGCTCGCGCGCATGTGCGAGGCCGGAGAGGTATCATTCAAGAATGTGATCACTTTTAATATGGATGAGTATGTGGGGATTCCCGAGAAACATCCTGAGAGCTATCACAGCTTCATGTACAGGAACCTGTTCGACAAGATAGACATTCCTGCGGGCAACATCCACATCCTCAATGGTAACGCCCCTGATCTCGCTAAGGAGTGCGAGGATTATGAGAAAGCCATCGTCGCCGCCGGAGGCATCGATCTCTTCCTGGGAGGCGTCGGAGAGGACGGACATCTCGCTTTCAACGAGCCTTTCTCCTCCATCAATTCCAGGACCAGGGTGGTCACCCTCACACAGGACACTATTGAGGTCAACTCCCGCTTCTTCGGCGGAGACACTAGCCAGGTTCCGAAGCAGGCCATGTCTGTCGGCGTGGCCACTGTTTGTGATGCCGCCGAGGTACTTATCCTCGCGTTCGGCAGCAAGAAGGCAAGAGTAGTCGCCCAGGCCGTGGAGGGATCCGTCAGCCACTATGTCACTCTCTCCGCCCTTCAGCTCCATGAGGACGGGATTGTCGTGCTTGACGAGCCTGCCGCCGGTGAGCTGAAAGTTAACTCATACAAATATTTCAAAGCTGTGGAAGCAGCTGAGAACAAATAGTTTAAATATAATAACAAACATGAAAAACAAGTTTTTGCTCGCCAGCCTTTTGATGCTGGTGTCCGTTGGAATGTACGCCCAAGGGGATGCTTCCGCCAAGAAATATGGATTCAAATCCGCCATCATCAAGATCAACACTGAGATTCTTGGCAGGACTATAGAGTCGACCGCCTACGTGGATAACTACGGGGCACAGACCAGCCAGGTGGTTGAGATGAATGTCCCCCTTAAAGGAGATGTGAAGAGCGCGACAATCGTGAGGGACGGCAAATCCTATACTGTGAACTACACATCGAAAAAGATCGAGGTGGCGGACGCCATCGAGCAGCCGAATTTCCTTAATCCCACCTCTGCGGATAAAGAGAAATACAACATTAAAGAATTGGCCGAAGACATGGTTCTCGGTAAGAAATGTGTTGTGTATATTCTTGATACGGACTATAATGGAACACCTGCCACGATGACCGTATGGTGCTATAAAGGATATCCTATGAAGAGCGAGACTGATACGGGTATCTTCAAAGTCACTACCGAGGTGACCGCTTTTGAGGAGAACGCCGATGTCCCCGCCGATGTCCTTGAGATTCCTGATTACAAAATCAAGAAAAAGAAATAAAACAACTTAACAATTAATTGAGATGAAAACCAAGTTCTTGTTCGCCAGCCTATTGATGCTGGTATCTCTTGGACTCTTCGCCCAAGAGAACGCTCCCGTGAAAAAATACGGGTTCAAATCCGCCATTGTCAAGATTTCCACCGACATGATGGGGCAGACTGTACAATCTACCGCTTACATTGACGAGTACGGTGCCAAAGAGTGCCAGAAAGTCAAGATGAGTGTCCCTGGAATGGGAGAGTTGGAGAGCGGCTCAATCATGAAAGACGGCAAAGCCTGGTCTATCAACTACACCATGAAGCAGGTTCAGGAAGTCGATCTTGGAGCGACGAAACAGCCTAACTTCCTTGAACTTACTGATGAGATGAAGAAAGAGTTCAAGATCCAGGAGGCCGGAACAGGCAAGGTCCTTGACAAGGACTGCGTCATCTACACCATGGAGACTGAGACCCAAGGGATGACCGCCAAACTCAAAGTCTGGTGCTACAAAGGTTTCACCCTCAAATCCGTCACAGAGATCAGCGGTATGGCGATCACAGCCACCGCCACGGATTTCCAGGAGGATGCCATGGTTCTTCCTCAGGTATTTGACGTTCCTAAATACTAGTCCATTATAGATGAGCGATTTCCGTATTTTCGTAGAGAAGTATCCCGAATTCCAGGTTGAGGCGCGGAGCCTTTTGTCCGAGCTTAATGAGAACCTTCAGCTCAAGCTGAAGACACTGAGGTTGATTAATGTCTACGATCTTTTCGGATTCACACCGGAACTGCTTGAGAAGAGCCGTTACAGCGTGTTCGGAGAGATTGTCACTGATTCAGTGACTGACGTGATGCCTGACGCGGCCAAGTATATCGCCGTAGAGTACCTCCCTGGTCAGTTCGACCAGAGGGCGGCCTCGGCAGTGGACTGCGTCCACCTGATTGACCCGAAGGCTGAGATCAACATCAAGAGCTCTAAACTCATAATAGTCGACAATGACGCCTCGAAGGATACTCTGGACAAGATCCGCCATTATGTGATCAATCCAGTGGAATCAAGGGGAAAAGACCTCGGAAAGCTATCCGACACTGAGCATGCGGCCGTCAGGGATGTTCCGGTGCTAGAAGGATTTCGCTCAATGGAAGGTCCTGATCTTAAGGCATATTGCAAAAAGATGGGGCTCGCGATGAATGAGGATGACCTCGCCGAGGTAGTGAGATATTTCACCGCTGAAGGCAGGGATCCCAATGAGACCGAGCTCAGGATCCTGGACACATACTGGAGTGACCATTGCCGTCACACCACATTCACAACAGAGCTTGAGGACATTTCCATCGAGGAATCCTTCATAAAGGAAGACATCGAGGGCACAATGAGTCTATACCTCAAAATGCGCTCGGAGCTTGGCCGCGAAGGTAAAGGACTGAACTTGATGGATATGGCCACGATAGGTGCGAAATACCTCAGGAAAGCCGGGAAGCTGGATGACATGGAGGTGAGTGAGGAGAACAACGCCTGCAGCATTTTCATCGACGTCAATGTCGATGGCGAGACCGAGCGCTGGCTCCTGATGTTCAAGAACGAGACTCACAACCATCCCACTGAGATTGAGCCGTTTGGAGGCGCCGCCACTTGCCTTGGAGGTGCCATCAGGGATCCCCTCTCCGGACGTTCATACGTCTATCAGGCAATGCGCGTCACTGGTGCCGGGGATATCTACAAGCCTGTCTCTGAGACGATTCCAGGCAAGCTTCCCCAGAAGGTTATCACCCGTAAGGCCGCTCAGGGATATTCCAGCTACGGCAATCAGATCGGACTCGCCACTACCCATGTCAGGGAGATTTTCCACGAAGGTTACACGGCGAAGCGGATGGAGGTCGGAGCGGTGGTTGGAGCCGTTAAGGCAGCTAATGTAAGGCGTGAGAGCCCCATTCCTGGCGACGTGGTGATGATGCTTGGAGGCCGCACCGGCAGGGATGGTATTGGTGGAGCCACGGGCTCATCCAAGGAGCACACCGAGGAATCCCTTGAGACCTGCGGCAGCGAGGTGCAGAAAGGTAATCCACCGGAGGAGAGGAAGCTGGAGAGACTGTTCCGCAGACCTGAGGTGACCTCTTTGATAAAGAAATCCAATGACTTCGGGGCCGGAGGTGTCAGCGTCGCCATCGGTGAGTTGACCGCCGGACTGGATATCTACCTCGACCGGGTACCTGTCAAATACAGTGGAATGAACTCCACTGAACTCGCTATCAGTGAGTCGCAGGAGAGAATGGCGGTCGTGATCGAGGCTGCCAACGAGGAGAAGTTCAAGGAGTATTGCCACTCTGAGAACATCGAGGTGACCCATGTCGCGGATGTGACAGACACCGAGAGGATGAGAATGTTCAACAAGGGCGAGTTGGTCGTTGATCTCCGCAGGGACTTCATCGACAGCGCCGGTGCGAAACACTATTCCAAGGCTACTGTCGGAGCCGTGGACGACTCAGATCCGTTCTCTCGTGACGTTCCCGGGAAAAACTTGAAAGAGAGGATGTTCGCCAATCTTCAGGATCCCAATGTCACAAGCCAGAAGGGTCTGATTGAGATGTTCGACTCAACAATCGGGCGATCAACAGTCCTGATGCCTTTTGGAGGTGAGCTGCAGACCACTGAGACCCAAGTCTCGGTCCAGAAACTTCCGGTTGATGGGTTCACTGACACGGCCAGCATGATGGCATTCGGATTCAATCCAGACCTCTGCGACTGGAGCCCTTACCACGGAGCCGCATATTCATTTGTCGAAGCCTGCTCGAAGATTGTCGCCGCAGGTGGCGACTGGAAGACAATGAGATTCTCTTGCCAGGAATATTTCGAGAGAATGACTTCCGACCCTCACACCTGGGGCAAACCTACCGCAGCGCTTCTCGGAGCCTTGAAGATGCAGGAGGCCTTTGGGCTGCCGTCTATTGGTGGAAAAGACTCCATGAGCGGTTCATTTGAAACCGAGCACGGTCCTATCCACGTTCCTCCCACCCTTATCGCATTCGGTATTACTCCAGTAAAGGTCGGTGATGTCATCTCCCCCGAATTCAAGTGGGAAGGCGACAGGCTGTACCTTGTGAGACACACTCCGCTTGCCAACAAGATGCCTGATGTCGAGCAACTCAAGAGGAACTGGGACAATATCCTAGCTAAAATCAAGGACGGAACGATCGTGGCCGCCTGGTCTGTCGGATTCGGTGGTGTCGCCGAGGCTCTCTGCAAGATGAGTTTCGGAAACGCCTTCGGTTTCGACGTGAAACTCAGCGAGGATGACCTGTTCAATCTTTCCTATGGATCGATCGTGATCGAGACCGACGGGGAAGTGAATTTTGAGAATGCTGAGCTGATCGGCGATGTCACTTCTGGAGAAGATGGGAATGTCCGGGTCAACGGTACTTCCATCTCCATTTTCGAGTTGATGGATTTCAACGGTTCCCTTTTCGAGAAAGTATATCCAGCTGTCAGCGAATCGTCCCACAAGAGGCTTATGCCTCGTGGAATGGAAGGAGTCAAGCCTTTTAAAGCCAAGAAGACAGATCTCGAATATAAGGGTCCGAAGGTGGACAAGGTCATCGCCTACCTGCCCGTGTTCCCCGGAACGAACTGCGACTATGACTCAGCCAAGGCCTTCCGTAAGGCAGGTGCCGAGGTTCACATGACAGTGTTCCGCAATCTATCCGACAAGGATGTCTTCGACTCCATCGACGAAATGGCCGCCGGTATCCGGAACTGCCAGATACTCATGCTCTCAGGAGGATTCTCAGCGGGTGATGAGCCTGACGGTAGCGGCAAATTCATCGCCAATGTGCTAAACAACGAGGTGATAGCATCCGCCATCGAGGATTTGCTGTCCCGGGGAGGTCTTATCCTCGGAATATGCAACGGCTTCCAGGCTCTTGTCAAGTCTGGATTGCTTCCTTATGGTGAGCTCGGAAAAGTCACAAAAGACTCTCCCACTCTGTTCCGCAATGACATTAACCGCCACATATCCCAGATGGTCACCACAAGAGTGGCAACCACGAACTCACCATGGTTGCGAGGTATGACCATTGGCGACGAGTATACAATCCCGGTGAGCCATGGAGAAGGCAAATTCGTTGTGAATGAGGAACTCGCAAGGGAGTTATTCGCAAACGGACAGGTGGCTTTCCAGTATGTGGATCCGCTCACTGACGAGCCCACTATGGAGTCACCTTACAACCCCAACGGTTCATATTATGCCATTGAGGGTATCATCAGCCGCAACGGCCAGATACTCGGCAAAATGGGCCACAGCGAGCGCTATGAGGCAGGATTGTTCAAGAATATCGAAGCCGATCTCGAGCAACCTCTGTTCGACAACGCCGTGAAATATTTCGGAGTTAAATAATGACAGGTAAAGAACGAATCAGGACTGTCCTGGAACACCACGAGGCAGACAAGATTGCAGTAGATTTCGGAACGACACCTGTTACCGGAATCCATTGCAAGGTTGTTGAGGCATTACGTAAGCACTATGGGCTGGATGATCACCCGGTCTATGTCCATGAACCCGGACAAATGCTGGGATATATCGAAGACGACCTTGCTGAAGCCCTCGGCACTGATACCGCCGGTTGTTTCTCGCCCAAGAATTCGATAGGGGTATGGAACAAAGACTGGAAAGAGTACAAAATGCCATGGGGTCAGGTGGTGATGCTTCCCGCCAGAATGGTTGATTCTTTCACTGAGAAAGACGGCGGACTATATTCCTATCCAGAGGGTGACAAATCCATGCCACCTTCCTGCCATATGCCTGAACGCTGCTACTTCTTCGATTCAATCGAACGGCAGCAAGGTGAGATTGATGATGACAATCTCAATGTCGAGGATAATCTCCAGGAATACGGAGAAATAGACGATGAGACCCTATCCTATTGGAAGACTGTCACCGACAGGGCAGCCAAGACAGGACGGGCTGTTGTGGCGGGATTCGGAGGAATGGCCCTGGGGGATGTCGCCAGGATAATCTCTCCAGCGATTCGCGAGCCTAGAGGTATTAGGAGTGTGGCGGAGTGGTATATGTCCACAGTCTGCCGGCCAGATTACATCAAGGAACTGTTCGACCGCATTTCCACCTTGGCAGTCAAGAACCTCGAGAAAATCTATTCAGCCGTGGGTGACAACGTGGATGTGGTTTATGTTTGCGGAGCTGATTTCGGCACGCAGACCAGCCAGTTCATGTCAGTTGAGACTCTCAACGAACTGTATGTACCCTACTACAAGCGGATGAACGACTGGATTCACCAAAACACAAACTGGAAGACGTTCAAACATTGCTGCGGGGCCATTTATCCCTTAATGGACAGCTTGATCAACGCAGGATTCGACATCATCAATCCAGTGCAGATAGCGGCAAAGGACATGGATCCGCAGAGACTCAAAGATGAATTCGGTGACCGCGTCACTTTCTGGGGCGGAGGAGTCGACACCCAGAAGACTCTGCCGTTCGGAACCCCTGCCCAAGTACGAGATGAGGTCCTCAAGCTATGCGAGATATTCAGTAAAGACGGAGGATTCGTCTATAACACCGTTCACAACATCCAGGCTAATGTTCCTATCGAGAATGTGGTCGCACTCATGGATGCTTTAAAAGAAGTTCGCTCATAATATGGACAAACTCTACGAAGCTATCTTCAAGGGGATGGCCCCATTGGCAAAAACAGCCGTCCAGGAAGCCTTGGACAACGACAAATCACCACAGGACATTATCGACGGATCCATGATTCCGGCGATGGAAGCTATTGGACAGGAATTCGAGGCCGGCAAGGTCTTCGTGCCAAACCTTCTTCTCAGCGCAAGGGCCATGAAATCGGCTCTGGACATCCTAAAGCCGCTCATGATGGCTGGACTGACCACCTCTCTTGGGACAGTTGTCATCGGAACGGTAAAGGGAGATCTCCACGACATTGGCAAAAACCTGGTGGCATCGATGCTTGAAGGACGTGGATTCAAGGTGATTAACCTTGGGACCGATGTATCCAAAGAACGCTTCATCGAGGCGGCTAAGGAAAACAATGCGGACATAATCTGCCTTTCAGCCCTCCTTACAACCACAATGGATTATATGAAAGAAATTGTCGATGCGGTTAGGGCGGATGGTTTGGACATAAAGATTATGGTAGGTGGTGCCCCGCTCACACAGGATTTCGCTACTAGTATCGGTGCCGACGGCTACAGCTCAAATGCGAACGAAGCTGTTTTGGTGGCAAAAAAACTGTTGTCCTGATGATTGAGAGGGCTTTCCAGATAAGCCCGGAAGAACTGCCCGAGAAAGAAGTGTGGTTCGCGATGGGATACAGGGATTCCGTACCCGAGCAAAGGATACGGGATTTGGTCCGGGACATCAGGAAAGAACTCGTTCCCAAGGCGACACTCCGTTATACTTATCAGGTTGTTGAGGCTGAGAGACTATCCCCAAAGCAGGTCCGCTTCGCTGGCAAGACCTTCAATCCAGATGGAATCATCTGTTCATACCTGAAAGGTATGACCCATGCTCTCCTTTTCATAGGCACAGCGGGATGGGAATACGAAAAGGCCAAGGAAGAACTGAAGGCGAATGAGGACATTGTCGCCGATTTCATAGCTGATTCAATCGGGACCGTCCTCGCAGAGATGACGGTCAGACGGATTGAAGAGGATTACGATGGGCCCGGAACCATCTCCATGCCTTACAGTCCTGGCTATTGCAACTGGGACATCAGGGAACAGCATCTGTTGTTCTCCCTATTCCATGAAAAACCTTGTGGGGTGATTCTTTCCGAGTCTTCGCTAATGATGCCGGAGAAATCCGTCAGTGGTTTCTTCGCGTTGGGAGAGACCCTTCAGAGACAGCCTTATCATTGTCAAATCTGCAAGAACAACAAATGCTACAAAAGAAGAAACGCCTAGTCATCCCCATTATGACTCATCCGGGGATCGAGCTTTGTGACAGCACTGTCTTTAAAGCAGTGACTGAAGGACAGGCACATGCGGACGCCATCTGCGCATTGAATGAGAGGTTCCCCGCAGATGCGGTGACAGCGATAATGGACCTCACTGTTGAAGCGGAAGCGTTCGGTGCGGAAATCAGGTTTTCTGAGAATGACATCCCCAACGTGATCGGCCGACTTGTATCTGATTCGGACGAAGTCGCCGCCCTGGAGGTTCCTTCACTCGACAAGGGGAGGATTCGGGAATACTTGAAAGCCAACAGCATAGTAGCCTCACGTATTAAAGACAAGAAGATATTCGGAGGGTGTATCGGTCCATTCTCTCTTGCCGGCAGACTCTTTGACCTATCCGAGTTGATGATGGCCATGTACATCGAGCCCGAGACCGTGACAATGCTCCTGGACAAGTGCACCGCCTTTATCACCAATTATCTGAAGGCCATGAAGGAGACTGGTATCAATGGTGTGATCCTTGCCGAACCCGCCGCCGGCCTTGTGTCCAACGACGATTGTCTCCAATATTCCTCAACTTATGTCCGGAAGATTGTCGAAGCAGTTCAAGATGACAGTTTCTCTATTGTTTTGCATAACTGCGGCAATACTGGTCATTGCACAAAGGCGATGCTCAGCTCGGGTGCTTCCGCCCTACATTTCGGCAACAAGGCTGACATGGTGGAGGCACTGGAGACTTGCCCTTCAGACCTCCCGGTAATGGGTAACATCGACCCCGTGGGTGTCATGCGGCAAGCTTCTCCTGAAAAAGTCTATGCCTCCGTGAGCGAGCTGCTGGAAAAAACCTCCGGTTACGATAACTTCATCCTATCCACCGGATGCGATGTGCCACCTCGTACTCCCTTTGAGAACATAAAAGCATTCTATCAAGCCCTTACGGACTACAATGAGAAAGATTGATTACTCTTCCTCTATGACCTCGTTCCGTTGGTGGATGTGCGCGCTGTTATTCTTCGCCACGACCGTCAACTACCTTGACCGTCAGGTCCTGTCCCTCACCTACGAGGAATTCATCAAGCCCGAGTTTCATTGGACAGATGCCGAGTACGGTACCGTGACCGGTTTCTTTTCCATCTTCTATGCAGTATGTTGCCTATTCGCAGGGAAGTTTATCGACTGGATCGGAGTCAAGCGCGGCTACCTGATCTCGATTCTTGTCTGGTCGACTGGAGCGTGCCTCCATGCTGCCACCGGCTGGATGACAGCATCCTTGACAGGGCTTGAGTCCACCGCCGCGCTTAAGACAGTTCAAGCGGGCAGTAATATCGCCTTGGCTGTATCAACTACTTCCGTGTACTTATTCATGTTCTGCCGAGGTGTTTTAGCCCTTGGAGAAGCCGGGAATTTCCCTTCCGCCATCAAGATCACGGCAGAGTATTTCCCGAAAAAAGACCGGGCTTTCGCCACAACCATATTCAACGCAGGAGCGTCGGTAGGGGCTCTTACCGCTCCGCTTTGTATCCCGGCTCTCGCCAAACACTACGGCTGGGAAATGGCATTCATCATTATCGGCGCCATAGGTTTCATATGGATTTTCTTCTGGGTATTCCTTTATGACAAGCCTGAGGAGAGCAAACGAGTCAACGAAAAAGAACTTGAATATATACATCAAGACGACGCGGAAGAAGAAAGAGAGAAAGCCGTGGCGGCAGAAGAGAAGAGCATCCCCTTGAGAGAGTGTCTAAAGTACCGTCAGGCCTGGTGTGTGATTCTCGGGAAGTTCATCTCTGACTGCGTATGGTGGTTCTTCTTGTTCTGGGCACCATCATATTTCGACACCCAATTTGGTGCGAAGGCCAGTTCCACCACAGGAAAACTGCTTTTGATCACCTTGTATGCCATCTGTTCCATACTGTCTATTTTCGGTGGCTATGTACCGAAATATTTCGTCGAGAAAAAGGGAATGCACCCGTACGACGCCCGCATGAAGTCAATGTTCATCTTCGCGCTATTCCCTTTGTTCTCCCTGCTTGCCCAACCGATGGGAGCCTGTTTCAACACCCCATGGTGGCCGGCTGTGCTGATAGGACTCGCCGCAGCTGGACACTCAGCCTGGGCGGCCAATCAATACAGCGTGATAAGCGATCTTTTTCCGAAGAGCACAATCGCCACGATGACAGGCATAAGTTCCCTTGCCGGCGGCATATCCACGATGGCCTTGCAGAAGATCGCTGGCAACCTTTTCACCTTCGCTGAGAAAGCCGGGGCATCATTTCGATTCCTGGGATTCGAAGGGAAGCCTGCCGGGTATTTCATCATCTTCTGCTATTGCGGACTCGCCTACCTTATTTCCTGGATAGTGATGAAATCATTGGTCCCGAAATACAAGCCTGTCATACAATAGCCACAGGGATTAATCCCACGAATAATTCTTATATTTGGAGAAATATACTAAAAACACAAAGACATGAAAAAATACACTTGCGACATCTGCGGTTACGAGTATGATCCCGCCGTCGGCGATCCTGACAACGGGATAGCGCCCGGAACAGCTTTCGAGGATCTCCCCGAGGATTGGGTATGTCCTCTCTGCGGAGTAGGTAAGGAGGACTTCTCCGAAGCGGAATAAGTATTTGGATCGGTAAACAGAACCATTTGAAAATGTGGAATCTATATCTGACAAACACCCTGACCAAGACCAAGGAGCTTTTCAAGCCTGTCCATGAAGGCCATGTTGGGATGTATGTCTGCGGACCTACCGTGTACGGCGATGCCCATTTGGGCCACGCCCGTCCGGGAGTGACTTATGACGTGCTTTTCAAGTTGCTCAGGCACCTGGGATACAAAGTGCGATATGTACGTAATATCACCGATGTCGGACATCTTGAGCACGATGCCGATGAGGGAGAGGATAAGATCAGCAAGAAGGCCAGACTGGAGCAGTTGGAGCCTATGGAGGTGGTGCAGAATTACACTTTCCGTTACCACGAGGCGATGCGCCTCTTGAACGTTGCCCCGCCTTCCATCGAGCCAAGGGCTTCAGGGCATATCATAGAGCAGATTGAGACGATAAAGAAGATTCTTGAAGCCGGATATGCCTATATCTCAAATGGCTCCGTATACTTCGACGTGGAGAAGTACAACGAGAGGCATCATTATGGCGTGCTTTCCGGCCGTAATCTTGACGACACCTTGGAAGGAACCCGCACTTTGGACGGACAGAGTGATAAGAAGGCCCCATATGATTTCGCTCTATGGAAGAAGGCGGAGCCTGAGCACATCATGCACTGGCCGAGTCCATGGAGTGAGGGTTTCCCCGGTTGGCATCTGGAGTGCTCTGTGATGGGAGAGAAGTACCTCGGTGAGGAGTTCGATATTCACGGAGGTGGAATGGACCTGATGTTTCCTCATCATGAATGCGAGATTGCTCAGAATGTTGCCTGGAGAGGCACCAGAGGCGTCCGCTACTGGGTCCACAACAACATGATCACCATCAATGGCCAGAAGATGGGCAAGTCGTTGGGGAACTTCATCACCCTCCCTGAGTTGTTCTCAGGAAGCCATCCTAAATTGGATCAGGCATATTCACCGATGACGGTGCGCTTCTTCATTCTTCAGGCACATTACCGCGGCACGCTCGACTTCAGCAATGAGGCTCTTCAAGCCGCCGAGAAGGCCATGAAAAGGGTCCTTCAGGCATACAAGGATCTGACCGCTATCGCCAAAGCCAATGGTGTCATCCAGAACGAAGCGAAGGATCTCCCTTACGGCGAGCTTTCTTCCGCTATCGCTCCAGACACCTGCCCTGCGGACTCGGCGGAAATCAAAGCGATCTTCGAAGGTGTCTACGACGCCCTTTGCGACGACCTCAACACACCGGTAGCCCTGTCGCACATCTTTGAGGCGGTGAGAATCATAAACTCAGCCAAGTCAGGGGATGCACGGTCAAAGCCGTGCATGACTGAAGGCGACCTCAAGACCCTTGTCCAGATCTTCGACGACATCGTCTTAGGTGTCCTTGGGCTCAAGGACGAGAGTGCGGGCGAAAGTGGCAAGGGCCAAGAAGTTATCTCCGGACTTATGGACATGGTTCTTGAGGAGAGGGCGAAGGCGAAGGCCGCGAAGGACTGGGGCCTGAGCGACGCTATCCGCGACCATCTCAAAGCCCTGGGAATCACCGTCAAAGACACCAAGGACGGAGCCGAATGGACTATTGAATAATCAGTCTATCGAAATGAAAGTGACGGAATGGGCCGGAATGGTTACCGTTCCGTTCTTTATTTGCAGGATCCTGCTCTCAGGCTTCACTCTCTCAGCACCGATATCATTGTAATCATCTGGAGACTTTCCGGACAGGACAGTTGCCTGGACCTTCTTGGGGGCTTTGATACCAAGCCCCTGGAAATCAAGGGTTAGTGGCTGGTCATTCTCGGGATCCTTGTTAGCGACCGCATAAACGAAGCGCTTCCCTTCCTTGTCGGAGGTCAGGATGACATCAAGTACTCCGATAGATCTGTCACCATGGACGAGGTTCACAACTTTCTCATCAGTTGGCACCACATACGGCAACAGCAGGTTGGAATACATCTTCAAGGCGTAATAGATGCAGCGTTTGACGATGCCCTCCGGATGAACGAATATCGCTCCCCTGGTGTTGACGATGGTCGAGAAACAGGCGAAATCCACCACGTCACTGTGGCGCAGGCAGGCGTTCAGGAAACAAGACGCATAGAGAGCGTCTCCTACGGAATATGTCGAGGCCACGTCATTAAGGCGCCTGGCCTCGAAATCAAATCCTTCCCTCGGGTTACCCATTCCAGGATGAATCCATCCACGTAGCTGCCACTCATCGATGGCGAGTTTCATCTTGCCAGCATAGCCAGAGGCCTCGAGATGTCCCAACATCCGGTTGATGTCCCCTTCCGGAAGGCCGGTCATCATCATGATGCCCTTGAAAGAGGCTCCTGTTCCGTCCCAACCACTGTGAAACGCCACATAATCAAGGAATTGTCCCGCATTCTGAAGGAGAATCTGAACCGGCTCCCGCACATTGAGGCAGGCCGCTCCAAGCTTAAGGTCCTTATCCACCACCAGCATCATCTTAGCCGTCTCACGCACAAGAGGTCCCCATTCCTGAGGCGTCTTTGTACCCATCTCCCACGGAGCCAGAGTCTCATTGCCTATGCACCAGTATTTCACATTATAAGGCTCCGGGAAGCCATTGGCTATCCTCTTCCGGCCGAACTCTCCGATAGAAAGATTGCAATACTCAACCCAGTCGCTCATCTCCTCCCTTGTGCCGATTCCGGCATTGGCGACAATGTACGGCTCACAACCGATCTTCTTGCACCACCTCACGAACTCATCGGTACCGAATGTGTTAGGATCTTCCACACCCCAAGTCTTATCGAATACCGGAGTACGCTCTGGCCCCACGCCCTTGTACCAATGATAAGTGGATGCGTAACAACCGCCCGGCCAGCGGACGATCGGAACCTTAAGCTCCTTCATGGCCTCGATCACATCCGTCCTGAAGCCATCCTCATCAGAAAGAGGGTTGCCTGGATCGAATATTCCTCCATAAATCTGGTTGTCAAAATTCTCGATGAAATAACCGAACAGTTTAGGGTTATACTCTATCTTTTCAGCTCCGGCTTTAACACTCGTGGTGTTCTGGGCGGAAAGGATTCCTCCCACAGACAGCAGAATGCATAAAATGACGTGTCGCTTGATCATAATCACAAACACTACTTGACTATCACGATATTAGGAACCTTTCGGGCACCGGCATGGTCGAACTTCCGGTTGTCGTAAGGGAAGTTTATTATTCCTGTCTTATCCGTCCAAAGGGTCGAGGATCCGCCTCCGTCAAGGTTAAGCGCATCCCTCAGGCCGAGAAGACGGGCGACAGTGGCCAGCTCAGAGATGCTCATCCCATCAGCCTGGCCGGGGAACCTACCGTCCACTACAAACATATAGATCATTCCCTTGTCGTCCATGCCGATAACTGTCCTGGGATGACGTATATAGTTGAATGACGATCTCATGTCAATAAACGGCACTTTTCCGTCTTTCATAAGGATCGGGCCAGAGGCAAGGGCTGAGTAATACTCCGTCCTGTAGGTTTCCACCTTAGTGGAATCATACTTTAGTATTTCCAACTTATGGCCTTCCTTGTCTTTCAAGGCAAGGACTCCGTTGGAGCGATCCTCGCCTGACGCCGGAGTCCGTCCCAGAATCTCCCCGTCTATGGAGAAGAAGGTGTGGGGAATAAGCTTTCTCATATTGAAATAGCTACCATTCAAGGCAATACGGGCTCCTTCACGGATCGCTATCGAGTCGGTGGAGCTAGCCATCTCCCCGGGAGCGTGCACTAAGGCTGTCTCCCTTCCAGCCGCAGGATACCTCAATATGCTGATGCTCTGCGTCGAGTTTCTGAAAGGGAATTGGGAATATGTCCATTCAGCGCCATCTCCTGCGTCCTTCCATTCCCACCCCGCGGCATTCCACTCTTCACGATCTTTTGGGGTTAAAGCCCCCCACTCCCTATTCGGGAGCGGACCCATCTCAAGGACAAGTTCCCCACCAGCCATAATGTCCTCATGGGTGATCCAAGGCCCCTCAAGGGAATTCCCATTCAAAGTTGCTCTCTGAATATATTTATTCTCATCAGAGACCCCTTTCGCCTTGATTTTGAACACCTTCCCATTTGAGAGACGCATTTGGGACTCTTCGAAAACCGGACTCCCTATGGTATAGACCGGCTCACCAGGTGTGACGGGATAGAAACCTAAGGAGGAGAAAACCACGAATGAGGTCATACCGCCACCATCCTCATCGCCCGGCACGCCCATAAGATCATCCCTGAACCAAGTGTCAAGCATCTGCCGTACTCTCTTCTGGGTCTTCCATGGTGCTCCCGCATAGTTATAAAGATATGGAATATGCAAAGAAGGCTCGTTGGCCATTGAGAACTGGCCCACATTTCCGGTGTGATCCGGGAACTTGGCGTAGAAGAAGAACTTTGCCCTTCCCAAAGGAGTGGCGAACATATTGTCAAGTTCAATCACAAATCGATCGGGTCCGCCCATAAGAGACACCAGATCCGGTATGTTGTGCTGAACATCCCAACGATAGACCCATGCGTTGTTCTCATCGTAGTATTGACGACCGCCTATTCCTCCTCCGAAATTGTAGTCAACGTCAGGAATGAATTCACCATTCTTATCCTTTGGATGGAAGAATAATGTCTCGGGATTGAACAACTTACGGTAGTTGCCGGACCAATCGCGGTAATACTCAGCGGCTTCCTTCTCCCCTGCCGCCTCGGCGAGTTTTGACAGAGCCCATGCGTCGTACGCCGTCCCGAGGCTCACGGCCACCGGCTGACGCTGCTCCCATCCATCCACATTAGGGTCGGTCTCAGGCTCTCCATCCTTGAGAGCGGGGAACCAGCCGTTATTCCAATAAAACTCATCCAAGGCCCCGGCCGGATTACCGCTCCATGGGACTAAAGTCTTCTCCCTCAACGCTTTCTGACCCGCCAAGAAGGCAGCCTTGACATCGATGTCCAGGCCTTTGGCCAAAGCGTCAGCGAAGGTCGGAATACCATGGTTGGAGTTCATTCTCCGAGAGTCTCCGGTCACCTCAGGGAAAGTGGGCATCCAACCTGTCCCCATCTGATCAGCCATCCTTAAATAAGACGCCAATATATTCTCCTCGATCGGGCGGTCCATAAGGATGCGAAGCGGATGCGCCGCCCTGTAAGTGTCCCAGATCCAGTCATCAGTGTAGAACGGCACTCCCCCATCCTCATGGACAGAGTTGTCGAAAGCGCTCCAATACCGCCCGTTTTCGCTCATTAGGATCGGCCTCTCGAAAGTCCGGTAATATGAGGTGTAAAAGACTTTCTTACGTTTCTCCGGGCCTTTTACGGATATCCTTCCCAAGGTCTCATTCCATATCTTCCTGCCCGCTGCCGCAAGTGCATCGATATCATAATCCGTTAATTCAGCCCTTAGGTTGGCCTTGGCTTGGGCTATGTCGATGAACGATATTCCATAGCGAAGCCTGACGGATCCGGGTTCAAATCCAAGGGTTGTCCATCCACTTTCCTCCTCTTCGGAAACAACTGTGGATAAAGGCTTTACTTCTGGTTCAAGATATACATAGACCTTTGTCTCCCCATCCACGGTCTGCCAACCTTCCAGAGCCTCGCCATTCCAGGAGACTTTACCTTTCCCGCTATAAAGGATGACTTTAACCGGAGAATCCGCCGTAAGTTCATATATGGCCGAATGATGAGACAGCGCATATTGGGCTTTGACTTCCCCCTCGGAAAGGGTAACCTCGAAGGAATATGGCGTGATGGACTCGTTATCATAAGAAACGGGTATAACCGGTCCCTTCTCGTCTCTTGTAGTGACCGAGAGCTTGAAGGCAGAGCGCTCCCTGTGATTCGTCACTATCACTGGAAGACCGTTCAGATACTCGGATGTGTAATCCGAACGCTCAGGATAAACCCTGAGCATGGAATTCGGCAACTGTACGGTCGGAAATGTCGGCACAAGCAAATGGCTGATATTCCCGGCGTAAGGGTTGACGTAATCTACCGGTTCTAGTTTCGGATCGCCACAAGCGAAAACAACTAGTACAGCCAGCAATGCGGGGAAAATATGCTTTCTCATATTGAACGGGGATGAATGGTTCTCTTTGTAAATATACAAAAAAACAAGGAGAGGCCGCAAGATGACAGCCTCTCCTTGTATTCAGAACAGATAAAGCCTACTCGGTAGCTCCATTCAAGGAGTAAAGCCAAGCCTTCTTGCTGGAAGTCTCATAAGTGGCCTTGTACTTGGTCAACTGCCCCTTGACAATAACCTCATCTCCAACAGCTACCTGGCCGTTGCCCTCAACCCAAGGATTGTTTCCGAAGTAGTAAGCTCCGTAGACCTCGAAATCGTGAGTGGGATTATTGGTGTTCTTCTTGTCAGCGGTCAAGTCGCAGCTACCGTCGTCAGAGATCCAGAAAGTGGCTGTTCCTGCATAGGTGCTGTACTCGTAAAGAATATCAGCGACCTTGCCTTTCACGCAGACATCAGGGAACGCAGGCTCCGGCTCGTCAGCCGCCTTAGCGGCCTCTATAGCGGCCTGAGCGGCATCGATGAAAGCGATAGCACCGGCGATATTGAATGGAGCCACCGCGTTACCAAGACCATTGGCATCGGTAGTCGTACCATTGACGCTGTATAGCCATGCCTTCTTGCTGGAAGTCTCGGCGACACCTTTGTAAAGGGTGGTCTTGCCGCAAACCACAACCTCATCACCAACCTGAACCTGGGCCTTGCCCTCAGTCCAAGCCTCATTTCCGAACCAGTTGACACTGTAGCACTCGAAATCGTGGGTGAAGTCGGTAGTGGACTTCTTATCCTCAGAACCGTTGAAGGTGCCGTCATCAGAAATCCAGAAAGTTCCGGTGCCGTTGTAGGTACTGAAGTCATAGAGGATAGCGGAGACGATTCCCTTGATATAGACGTCCTCGTCGAAGGTTGTACCCTCGGTTAGGAGAGTGGCGATCTCAGAAGCGGTGTAAGGGTTAGTAGCGGTTCCCTTAGGATTGTCCACGAACTCATCGATCTTGGTGGCGATGATGTTGATGAACTTGCCCTTGCTGGAAAGTCCGTTGAAGTAACCGGTCACAGTGATCTTCTTGCCATCAAAACTCTTGGCATTCAAGGCGTCAACAGGATAGACGATGCTTCCCTGCTTGGTGTCAGGATCAAGACCGTCAAGGGTCATGTTGTAGAACTTACCGTCGGATGAGATGCTGAGAGTACCGCTAAGCTTGATATACTCAGCCACGGAGGCTGTGTACTCGGCGGCGCTGGCAGTGATGTCAGTCGCGGTAGGATGCTCAACAGCATTACCCTCGCTGTCAACAAAGACCTCAGTGAGATCAGTGATCTCAGGAACACCGTTGTAGGTGGTCTTCGTACCAGAGATCCTGACTCCGTCACCAGCCTTGAGGGCGGCGGCGTCAGTGCCATAGACATAGATAGCCTTCGCTCCGTCAGAGACGACAGCACCCTTTGTGGTGAGGGCAACAACAACAGTTGAAGGAAGGGTCTGAACCTGATCCTTGTCAGCGGCCTCGATGATCTCGGAGACTGAAGCTCCGGTTGAAGGGGCACCGGCCTGGGTGATGCCAATTATCTTGAGGGCTGTGGGGCCCTTGATAGTGATATTGGCGGTACGTTTGGCAGTGCGGCTATTCTCGTCAGCATGGAGCTTATAGCTTCCGTCCTTATTCACATCCGTGATCTGGAGCCAATCGGCGTCGCAGCTGACAAGCAGCGGGCTCTCCTTGGCCGTGACAACCATGTTGAATGTGGTGTCGATACAAGGCAACTGATCGAAGCTGAACGCGTCAACACTGATGAGGGACTTGACATGAGAGACCACAATGGCGGTCTTCTCCTTGGTCTCAGGAGTACCCTTATAATTCATGAGAGAGCCCTCGATTGTAAGCTCGTCACCAACTGAGAACTCGTCACCTTTAGTGATGGAGGCGCCGTTAAGCCAAAGACCACGGTAAACCTCGAGCCAGTTGCCAGCTGTAAATGATCCGTCATCAGACAGATAATAAGTGGCGTTGCCATATTGAGCGCTGATCTCATCAATCTTGCAGACGATACCCTTCACACGATAAGTTCCGCCAGCGACCTCTTGGTCGGCAAGAGGAGCGATTACAGCCAAAGCTTGCTTGACCGTCATCGTGACAGGCTCCGTTTTCTCTGTGACCTGGAGAAGGTTGATGTTCTGCGTTTTACCACCACACTCGATCTTGGCGGTAGCCTCTCTAGAGTCAGTAGCGGCGGAAGCCGTGAAAGATACGGTAGTATTGCCGGCGCCACCGGAAGAGGGATTCACGGTAACCCATTCAGGGAGAGAAGTGATTGTCCAAGCGCCAGTGGCGGTGAGTTCCGTGGGAACGGTACCACCATTAGCAGGGAATGCGAGATATGAAGACGAGACTTTAACCTCATCAAGGAAGTGGTCGGCCTCTTCCACGCAACCGGTCATAAGGAGACCGAGAGCGGCAATCAGGGAAACAATGATATATTTTGCTTTCATAATATTCTCCCTATTAATTAGTTAAACAGATACTTGATTCCGACGGAAGCGTACCAGCACTGGCCAAGGTTATGGTAAGGAACGAAGGTCTGGGTGCTGCCGCTGATGGAAGCCGGAGTTGAGAAGGTGGCGAAACCATCGGCATCCACTCCTTCATACTTAAGGATACGGGCCTCGGTACCGATCTCAGGATTGAGGTATTTGCTCACACCCCAGCTGGAGTTGAACAGGTTGAGAACATTCTTAAGGTCGAAACTGAGCTGCAGGGTATTCTTGGTATTACCCGCCTTCACAGTGAAGTCGTGCTTATAGCTGAAATCAACCCTGTGAACCCAAGGGGAATACACGGTGTAAGGCTCGGCATATTGACCCTGGTGCTTGCTCATATACTTGTCCTTATGGACATAATCCATGAAACGGTCACGGCTGTCAGCATTGACGAAACGGAACTTGTTGGAAGCCACGTCCTCGTCAGTAGGAATATAAATCGTGTCATAGGCGTAACCATCACCATTCATGTCGTTGGTGAGCATATAGGATTCTTTGTATCCACCCTTCCATGTCTCATAGATGAAATCGAAGTGGTTTCCACTCTTGTCGCTGAGGTCGAGAGCAGCCACAACACGGTCAGGAGTCACGTACTGTGAGTTATGAAGCTTGATGTAGTTAGGACCCTCGGAAGTGGGAACATATGTGAAAGCGGACTCCGCGGCGGAACCGGGCATACCGGTGATCTCCTTGGAGACTGTGTGGGTGTAGGCGGCCATAAAGCTGACACCCTCGACAGGACGCATGTTGAATGTCACGTTACCGGTCCAACCATAACCCTTGCTGGTGTTCTCAAGCACGAAGGCCTTGGTGGCATTGCGGAAACCTGAAGGATAAATCGGGCGGTTATCAACACCGTTGAATCTGGCGAAACCACCGACATTGTTCATACTCCAGTCGGAGATGGACACACCGTTAATGGTCTTGTTGAATATCCCTTCAGCGGTCACACTCATAGGGAACACGGTCGGGAATGAGTAATCGACAGCGAGGGAAGTCTTCCAGATCTGAGGCATCTTGAAGTCGGGATCGACAGCGCTGATGGAAGAAGGAACTGTACCATCCTTAGGGCTTACGGTGCTAGGATAACCCAGAGAGACCAATTTGTTGTAAAGGGCGTCGATAGTGGCTTTGCCGTTGGAATCGGTCACGAGACCACCAGCGAAGGTGTCCATCGAGAATCCCTTGGCGGCGGCGTTCTTGGCGTTGATCTGAGCCTGGTACTGCACTAGACCACCGTTGGTAGGCATATTCGTGAAGAACACGAGAGGGAGACGACCGGAGAAGAATCCGGATCCACCGCGGACCTTGAGGCTCTTGTCTCCAAGGACATCCCAAGAGAAACCTAGACGAGGAGAGATTGTGACAGTTCCATTGGGCCACTGGCCGGTGTCGATATGAGTCTCCTCATAGTTCTTGGCCTTCGGATGATAAGTCAGGGCCTTGATAGCCTCGTTTGTCATAAGGTCGCCGTCATCGAAGAACAGACCGTCAACACGGGCGCCGAAAGTAAGCTTAAACTTGTCAGTGGCGTTCCACTCATCCTGCACATAAACGCCAAGCTTGTGGAAACGTACACGGGCGGCAGGCTTCTTCTCTCCGTCATAACCGTAAGTGAGGCAGACAACCTCAGGGGTAGCGCCGGCAAGGAAGTCGCTGACACTATTGTAACGATAGTATCCTGAACCATTACGCATGTACTGGTTGTCAGCCATCTGATACTCATAGTTGACACCACCCATGATCTTGTGGGCGCCCTTATACCAGGTCAGGTCGTCCTTGATGTTGTAGTTGATCTCGTTGACAGCGTTGTTCCAGGTGAAAAGCTCATAACCGAGAGCCATGTAGTTGTTCTCCTGGGTGTCATCAAGGATGTCGATGAACGGGAACTCCTCGGATGTGCTGCTACGGATAGGGTTCTGGACCTTGGAATACGTGGCGAGGAACTGGTTGGAGAGATTCTCTGAAAGGCGGCTGTTAAGGTCGAATGACCAAGTGCTGACCATATTCCTGGCGGCGTACATCGAATTGGCGAAAGACATCGAGTACTGGGACATACGGGCTCCGGACATACGGGTACCACCGTCCATGGAAGTGGCGTTAGGGCTGTTCCAAGCGTTATTCAGAGTGTAGTTGTACCTGACGGCGAGATGGTGGTTGTTGGAGATGTTCCAGTCAATACGGGCGAGGAGCTTGGTGTTGTCCTCGTCGGCAGGGAAATCTGTCCAGGAACCGGTGTCGTAGCCATATTTGCTCTTGACGAAATCAGAAACAGTTTTCAGGTCAGAGAGCTTGGTACGGGATACATAGTCTTTGGCGTTAGCTTTACCATCCTCGGATCCTCTCCAACGATTGACAATCGTAGGAGTCTTTGACTGCTCGGCATTGACAAAGAAGAACAACTTGTTCTTGATGATGGGGCCTCCGAAAGTGAGGCCATAAGTGGTGTTGCGATCCTTGTCACGGGCACCGCTGATCTGCTCGCCCTCGATGGAGTCACCGCGCAGGTTCTCGTTGCGATGATACACATAAGCGGAACCCTTGAAGGTGTTGGTACCGGACTTGGTGATAGCGTTGATTCCACCACCGATGAAGTTAGTCTGACGAACATCGTAAGGGGAAATCACGACCTGGAGCTCCTCGATAGCATCGATGGAGATAGGGTTGCCACCTCCAGGAAGACCAGCGCTCAAACCGAAGTTGTTGTTGAAGTTAGCTCCGTCAACGGTGAAGTTCGAGGAACGTCCGTCCATACCGGCGAAAGTGGTACCGTTACCGCCATAAGGGGAAAGCCTTGTGACATCGGTGATGCTCCTGCTGACAGTCGGCAGGTTGGCGATCTGCTGGTTGTTGATGTTGGTGGCGGCTCCAGTCTTCTCAACAGCCAACTTGGAGGCGGGAGAAGCGATGACAACCGAAGATTCCAGCATCTCATTGTCAGCCTTCAACTGAGCGTTGAGATTGAAAGTCTCCGCAAGTTGGAGAGTGACATCGGTGTACTCGATGGTCTGGTAGCCCAGGAAGGAAATGGTCACCTTGTAGGGACCACCGACACGCATACCGTTGATGGTGTAGTTACCGTCGATATTGGCCACGGCGGCGTACTGGGTGCCGGAAGGTGTGTGCACTGCCACGACGGCGGCACCGGTTAAAGGCTCTCCGGTGTCATCCTTGATGTTACCGGCGAGGCTGGAAGTAGTGACCTGAGCAAAGGCCGCCACTCCGGCGAAGATTGCCACCAAGGTGGCTAATCCTTTTTTAACTGATTGAACCATAATTTGATATAAGTAGTATTAAGATTATTTTATCTTCTTCCTAATATTATAACTTGCGAAAATAACACAAAATATCGGGTTGCTAAAATTTATTTCATTCATACACGGAATTATCTTATCTTCGCGACTGAAAACTTCCGGGGAAGGATTTGCACCGCTTGCAACCCCGGTCAAAAAAATGCTAAAGATATGAATTACCTTTTCACTTCGGAGTCAGTCTCCGAGGGCCATCCTGATAAGGTGGCCGACCAAATTTCAGACGCTATTCTTGACGAGTTCCTCCGCCATGACCCCGAGTCCAGGGTCGCATGCGAGACATTTTGCTCCACCGGTCTGGTGATCGTGGGCGGTGAGGTCCGCTCAGACGCTTATGTCGACATCCAGGGAACTGTCCGGGACGTGATCAACCGGATCGGATACAACAAAGCCGATTACATGTTCGACGGCAACTCCTGCGGAGTGCTTTCCCAAATCCATGAGCAGAGCCAGGACATCAACCGGGGTGTGTCCCGGGAAACTCCTGAGGATCAAGGGGCTGGAGACCAGGGCATGATGTTCGGTTACGCCTGCAAGGCGACTGAGAATTATATGCCCTTAGCCCTTTATCTGTCCCATATAACCCTCAAAGAACTCGCTGACATCAGACACAATGAACTCGAGCTGATGCCTTACTTGAGGCCGGACTCAAAGGCCCAGTACACAATAGAGTTTGACTCTAACGACAAGCCTGTCAGGGTCCACACTATAGTTCTCTCAACCCAGCATGACGAGTTCGGTTCCGACAAGGAGATGCACTCCAAGATTGAGAGTGATGTCCGGAATATCCTGCTGCCAAGAGTGATAGCGAAGTTGAACCCGACGACGGCCGCTTTGTTCAAAGGAGACTTTATCCTGCATGTCAATCCGACAGGCAAATTCGTGATCGGAGGACCCGCCGGAGACACCGGTCTGACCGGCAGGAAGATAATCGTGGACACCTACGGAGGCCGCTCGGCTCATGGTGGAGGAGCTTTCTCTGGCAAAGACCCTTCCAAGGTTGACCGCAGTGCGGCATACGCCGCCAGATATATCGCCAAGAATATGGTCGCCGCTGGAGTGGCTGAGGAGATGATGGTGCAGATCGCCTACGCCATTGGCGTGGCCAAGCCGGTTAGCGTGTATGTCAACACAAAGAAGACAGGAATAATCCCGGACGCCGAGATAGCGGACAAAATCGTGAAGATGTTCGACTTGCGCCCGGCGGCTATTATCCGCAAGTTCGGATTGAAGAGCCCTATCTACGAGCCCACGGCCGCCTATGGCCATTTCGGCAGGGATCCATACACGGAGACAGTGACACTTTGGCGCGACGGGAAGGAAGTCAAAGAAGAAGTCCAGTTCTTCGGTTGGGAAAAACTGGACTCCGTCGATCTCATCCGCTCTGAGTTCGGATTGTAATCCGACACAAGAGCGTTAATTCTTGCCGCGGTTGACGGCATCGTACTCCAGGAACTTGTCAAAGCTGGCGGTTTCACCGCTTAGTTCCATGATTCTCTTGTATATTGCCCAGCGGGAAGGAGCGTTGTAATACTCAAGGTCATCTCTCATCATACTGTTTTCTGAAGGCCTGTAAACACCCATCATGTAATTGGCACCACCCTCAAAGATACCGACCTCACCCTTGTAACGCTCATCTGACAAGAAAGCGCTCCACTTGACCGTTGACGGATCGTTAGTGAAGTCTATATTGGCATACCATCCGTATTTCTCGTACATCGACTTGCGGTAGGCGATGATCTCAGCTGACGGCTCTTCCTGATACTTTGAATACTCATCGTCAAGGAAAGCGAAAGCGTGACCACCTACTTCGTGGCGAAGTACAGGACCGAACAACTCCGGATTATTGCCTCCGGACGCGAGCACTCCGACCGCGGATTGGAACGATTCGTTCATCGTAGTGATACCACCACCAACGTAAACGGAATTCGCCAGAACTCCTATAATCAGATTCTTTTTATCTTTTATTGCCGGCACTTTAAGAGCATATTCGTAACACTTGTCAATAGCGCCGGACGAGATGGAAGAAGCGGCAACCTCCACTTCTAACGTTGTCGAGTATCCATTCCCGCTCTTTCCATTCTTGGAGACAACCTTCACCGCATACACATTGAACCTGTTTCGGAATGTCTTGTACGGCTCAATAGCGAAGAACTCCTCCATCGACTGTCTCATCAATGTCTCATAGAGGCCACCATCACCCATATCCTTATCAGTGTAGGCATCACCCATAAACACCAGATTGATGCCCTTCCCGACAGAGGCTTTCTGCAAAGTGATAACCTCACCATCCCTGGAATAATCCTTGGAAGAGTACACTTCCTCATCTTCAATCGGACCGAATATCCCTTCCAAAAACGGGATAAGATTATCATATGCGTTGTGACCGAACCTGTTCCTTGAAGGGTCACTCACATTCGACGTCCCGCAAAAGATAATATTCCCGTTATTGTCAACCACCTTCGCTGAAGGCGTCCCTCCGTCGCTGAAACTCAGTTCCTCCGCAAGCCCTAAATCAAAATCGGTGACATTATACCACCTGTCATAACCATGTTCAATTATATATTTCTTGACACTTTCGCGATCATAATCAGGATCATTGACTTGGCGCGCTATGATTTCAAGACCGTCATTATGGTACTTGTCGTACATCTTTATAACCAACGGCAACAATGCTTTCGAAAAGTTGCACCACGTTGCCCACGACAGAATAACCGTGACTTTGTTTTTGCTGACAATGTCTTTGTACGAGACAGGATTCCCTGTCACAACATCATTAAGACCCCTTTTGGGCCAATACGCCGGTATGTCATAGTTGCCCACATAAAAGGGAGGGCCATCGAATCTGGAATTATAAAGATACATATTGATAAGGAAGCCTGACTCTTCCGCTGTAAGGAAGGACTCAGGAATCTGCCGAGACAGATTCGGCTCCATATAGATGGACAATACGTGACCGAGACGGGCCCATGAGTCAGGAACGGTTCCTGTGAAGGCGTTATTTGTAATAATCAAATTACTGTAAATATCTCCATTCGGCGTTTGCTTTTCTTCCAACAATCCGTCACTCTTGCCCAGTGACTCAGGAAGAGGACCTGTCATTGATAGATTATTAGCAATCGAAACTTCCTTCAACGGCATATCTCCAAAAACGTCAGGAAGACCTGTCATGGCAGTATTAAAGATGGTAAGTTGTGTCAAACGATTCAACTTCCCAAAGCTAGGAGGCAATGTGCCAGTGACTCCTTCCTCACGAGTAAGCAAGAAAGAGACACAGGAGGACAAGTCCTCAAAACAGTCGGGGAACTCACCCTTCAAACCGAATTCTCCTTGGAAAGCCAGTTCAAGCGTGTTGGTCGCTCTGTCCCATCGCATAACACCGTGCCACGATTCAAGGCCCTTGGAGATATCCCATTTGCCATCATGAAACTTCCAATTTGGGCCGTCCATCGCATCGTAAATCTTCATCAGGGCTGTTTTGATCCTGTCCTCCTCATTAGGCTTTACAGTCACCTGGCACACGACTGTCTTTCCCCCGGCTTTGGCGGTTATGTTAGCCACACCTTCCTTGATCGCATTCACTTTGCCGCTGCCGTCAACAGTAGCAATTTCGGGATTATCAGATTCCCATGTCACTTTCTGATCCGTGGCATCGGTCGGCTTCACGGTAGCCTTGAGGGTGATCGTGCTTCCAGACTCAATATCCACCTCGGCCATATCCAGCTCGATAGATGTCACGGCCACGACTTTCTTGTTGACTGTCACCGAACAGCTGGCCGACTTTCCTCCCGCTGTCGCTGTGATTGTCGCCGTACCTTCGGCGACCGCTGTCACCGTGCCATCATTGACAGTGGCGACAGTCTGGTTCGAGGTGGACCATATCACGGTTTTGTCCGTGGCATCCGAAGGGTTGACCGTAGCAGTCAAAGAAACAGTGCCACCAGGCTCGAGTGAAACGGAACTTTGGCTGATAGAAACACTGGAGACAGGAATCGTTACAGGTCCGGGAGGTTCTTCCTGTGGCCCGCAGGATACCATAAAACTCGCAGCTAGTATGATTGCGGTAAAGACTGACAAGAGATTGAATAACTTTTTCATAAGTGTCCGATTAATACTATTCAATCCCAAATATAATCATTTATTATAATAATTGAAACGCTGACTAAATCGGGAAACTGACTCCGAACGTCATTCCGATATTGGATTTATCGACCGGAATAAGCTGTGGCGTCACCCTGAACGAGTAAGAGTCTATTCCCCAGAACACGTTGAATCCTGGCGCGTGGACATCAAACGCTCCTCCGAACGACCATCCGAAATTATGCCTCGCTCCGCTCAGATCCAGGCTCAGCCAAGAGAGAGGTGTCCAGCACCCGAAGAGACGGACTTCATTGTAACCATAGAACCTGTACGGTTTATAGGTGTACAGGATCGCGGCTGAGAAGTCTTCATTGAAAGGCATTTTGTACTTCGCCCCGACATTGAGACTGACCGGAAGGAATTCGAAAGAATTCGCTTTCTTATCCTGGATGTGGAAATTGGTCGCGTCCAGGATATCTATTAGAGGCTGAAGCTTATCCTCGGAATCAATGTCCTCATTAGGATCGTACTTGTAATAGGAATCGGATTTTCCGTACACCTTGTCCAGCCACTTGATCCCGCCGGCATCAAGTACCGAAGCCGAGAGGGTAAGGTTCTCTGTCAGAGGATATTCCGCCCCTAAGTCAAGTGCTAGACCTAGGCCACCGAATCCGATTTTGTACCGGTTGATCCCGAGGCTGGCGACATCGATTAACCTGCTGTCATTGTCTGCAGGGGTACTCCAGGTGACGAGGCCACCGGCAATCTCGATGTCGGCATGCACGTCTTGGGTCCATCCCTTGCCGGCCGCATTGAGAGTGACATCTCGGCCGCGGAACCTTCCGTGTCCCAGGCCTATGAGAGGCTTGACCCGGAAGCCGTACTTGAGCCTTCCCCATTCGCGGGTCTGCCCGTATGATAATTCCAGGTAATTGTCAATGCTGGCGTCTATTCCGGACAGGTCGAAGAAATCCTTTTCAATGACGCCCTCCTTGAGGAGACTGACATAGTCATACGGGATACGCGACTGTCCGGCATATTTAAGTGTGACATCGATAGTGTGGTACACATCCCCTCTTTTGAAACCGGTCGCGAAAATCCCGAAATCCAGGTTCAGGTTAATCCGAGCCCCCTGCCTGGGGAACTTGTCCATGACGGTTTTAGCTGGAATGTGCTTATTCAAAGCTGTGACAAGACGGTCCTCATAGGGATATAAGATGTCAGATAGGCCAATATTGCTCCTACAAGTCGCGCCGGCTATACTCAGGATTCCAGTCCTGAAAGCGGTCGAATCCGTGAAAGCCGGATTCTGCCGGTAAGCCAGATGGTACCCGTCCAAAAAATAACCAGACTGGAAATTCTGTGCGGACAACCCGGCTGAGATCATCACAATCGCACAGGATACGATAAACTTTCTCATAGTCTAGTCCATATTGATCAAATGTTCGATGTCCTGCTTGATCCTGTTCAAACGCATGATGTAAGCTACCAGCTTAGGATCCACAGTAAGGCCCTCCGGCACCTCAAGGGCAATGTTCTTCAATCTGATGGCCTGTTTCTCATTCAGCGGGGTGTTCGTCATCACTCCACCCCCGATACTGAATTCCATACGGATGCCGTCAAAGGGAACGATAGTGTCGGTGTTGAATCCGATCTCGATCCGGGAAGATGACGGAGAATCAAGTGTCCCGGCCTTGATGTCGCTCTTCACCACGGGAGAATACTCACTGACCACATTCCCATCCTTGTCGATCATTTCCATATGGAGGCTCAGGTCCACAGGAATGGTGTTGACCGCATCCATAGTGATTCTCATCGGGCTGATGAAATCAAGGGTCATTGTCGTGTCTACGCCGAAGCCGTGGATGTCCTTATCCGCGGAAAATGACGCATCCTTTCCCAGCCGCAGGGGCATAAATGCCCGGTTGGTGACCTTGAAACCGTAGTCTACTCCCGGACGGACTTTAACCCACGTCTCATCCTGACTTACCTCGACACTACCGAAGGTAACTGCCATAACTGACTCCCTTCCTTGGAGAATATCGGTAAGTCCGTCAATCTTGTAGGACATGCTTCCTTCTGGGGCATTCTTCCCGCTTCCGGAAAAATAAAGGCTTGTGTTCATCTCCGCAGGGAAATGAATTGGAGTATTTCCATAAAAGCTGCCTAGCGGGAACTCTCCCAACGCGTCGAACTCATCGTTGTAGATTCGCAAGATAGTGCTGTATTCCACACCGACGGGATATCTGCTTTCCACCTGGAACTCACACTCAAGATCGTATGGCTCCAGATCAGCATAGGAGGTAAGAAGGTTCAGTGTGAGCGGTAAAGAGAAGAGGTTAAGGACAACGGGGGTCTCACCCAAAATCACCTCCGCCTCATTGAATTTACCCTCAGGGATACTGACAGAAGCATCTCCGTCAAGGTTCACATCTCCACTGAGTTCAGCTGTCGCATCCGCCGATGAAAGCCGTAACGTCCCGTTCAGACTAATCACTCCCTCCAGATTCATCTCGCTCTCATCCGGAACCTGGATGCCGCTTTCCACGAACAGCCTGTTCACGTTAACTGGTACCTTCAGGCCATCCTTGGAAGAGACGGTCAAGTCTTTGTCAAGCGTGAGGACGTGGTCGGAAGTGAGGGAGAACGGCTCCGAAGATCCCGAGGCGAATGCCCAATCGGGAAGCTCGATCATCGTTCCCCTCAAGAGCGTGAACCCTTTCAAAGAAGCCAGATTGAAGGAGATAACCCACTCCATCGGCTCAAGGTCCACTTCCTTGATGGCTGAGATCCTGTTTCCGAGCCCCTCGGTCCCCATGGTGAACCTAATCGGAATCTTCACCGGAATCTCCCTGGATTTCCATCCGGATGGAAAGTTGGCGGAAATCTCCACCTTGTCTTCGTTCAGGGAAGGCAGAATGGCGACAGAATCGATCAGGTAGTTCACTTCCCTCTTGCTTGAGTCGATGAGAACGCACAGGTTTCCTCCCTCATCGAAATCAAAAAGATCGGTTTTCTTAAGCACCTGTTTCTGCACTTTCACGATTCCTCTGACAAGGGGACCGATGGAAACAGATTCCAAGGAGCCGATCGGAAGGGTCGCACCGGGAACCACCGTTACAGTGAGGTCCACTTCCTTATTCAAATCATAATCTCTGTCTATTGAGCATGCTGAAATGGCCAGCATGACGAAGACTGAAGACCAAAAGCGATGTTTTATCATAGGTATTGTTTTTTTCTAATACCCGAATACATCCTCGAGAGTGAGATGCTTGACTGGGCCGAGAGTGGAGATGAACTCGGTGTCAAAATCACTCTCACGGCCGAGGAAGCCGTAGATATACTCCCGGTTCTTAATCCACTTCTCCTGGAAAGCTTTCACGTCAGCGAGGGTCATGTTCTGGACAGCCTCGAAGACCGCTTTGTCACGGCTCTCGGAAAGACCCAGATCCCTCAACGACAGGTACTGATTCAAAACGCCCATCCCGGTCACTCTCTTGGTGCGGAGCTGCGATAGGATAGACGCCTTAGCTACCTGGAAAGCCTTCTCTGACTCAGGCATCTGGTTGATGATCCTGTCAAACTCGACAACGGCATCCTTAAGCTTGTCATTCTGAGAGGCTATGAAAGCGTAGAACATGTAATCGTCCTCAGGATAGGACGGGGTGTTGAGAGACGCTCTGGCTGAATATGCCAAACCACGAGCCTCACGCATCTCCTGGAAGACAATGGCGTTCATTCCGCTTCCGAAATAATTGTTGTACATCGTGACACCGGGATCGTTCGAGACATCAAACTTCTCTCCCCTGTCCGAATACTGTACATAGTAGAACTGGTTGGCGTCATAAGGAACCAGAAGTACCTCATTACCAGAGACTTGACGATGAATCGGGCGCTCCTTGACAAGAGGCTCGGGATTGTCGGCTATCTTATGATGGTCCATGACCATCTTCCTTGCGGCCACCTCCTCTGAAGGTCCGTAATAAAGAACCTCATGTTTCTTGGTAAACAGGTCTTTTATGGCTCCAAGAAGATCCTCAGACGTGAGCGAAAGAATCTGCTCATTGGAGAGGGTCGACTTTGCTATGAACTCAGGTCCGTAAAAAACATAATCCTGTAAGGCGGAGAAGCATGCGCCCTGACTCAACTTATTGTCTGCCCTTTCTTTCAATGCGTCAGCCTTGAGAGCGGATAGGACGACTGTGTCGGGAACAGCGTTGAACACGAGATCCTCGACTATATCCATCGCAGCTCCGATATTCTCCTCAAGTCCCCTGACCCTTGCCACCGTCTGTATAGGGCCGGCGGAGAGAGAGTACGAGCAAGCTAGGGAATACATGTCCTTCTTGATCTGCTCAGCGCTTCTGGTTGGTGTTCCAAGATAGCTTAAATAGCTGAACGCCAGATCGAGACGAGGATCGTTCTGGGTGCCCTTATCGAATATCGCCACATAACTGGTGATATCGTTGATCTCGTTTTTCTTATACAGGAACTCAACACCTCCGGTAAGCTCATCCCTGGCCATATCCTTGGTGAAATCAGGAAACACCGGCTCAATCGGAGTAACCTCAGAATTCTGGATTGAGGTCAGGAAGTCGCTCTGCATGTGACGGTTGGTCTCAATAGGAGTGATAGCCGGAGCGGCGATCTTGTCGATATTAGGGTCCTCTCCTATCCTCTTGTAAGCCAAGGCATAGCTGTTGGCTCCGAGATATTCGTTAGCCCAATCGGTGACCTGCGTCTTTGTGACCTTCTCAAGACGGTTCAACTGAAGGGCGTCATCCTTCCAATTGTGTCCGCTGATGAAGGAATTGACAAAAGCCATCGCCCGGCGGCCGTTGCTCTCAAACTGGGCCATCTGGCTTAGCTTGATATTGTTGATAGTGGACTTGATCAGATTCTCGTCGAAATCGCCCGTACGAAGCCTTCCTACCTCCTCGAGCATCAGATCACGAACCTCCTCAAGAGTCTGTCCCTCACGAGGATAACCGACAAGGAGGAACTCGCCATAGTCCGGACGGGAATAATTCATGGCATAAAATCCACCTATTTTCTGAGCCTGGACAAGATCCAGATCAGCTAGACCGGCGGCACCATTATAAAGGACGGAACCTACAATCTCTCCGACCTCACTCCTGAGAATATCCTTGTCGCCAGGCGTCCTCCAACCGATCATGACGAACTCAGCGTCAAGACCATACACGGTCTTCTCGACGGGTTTGGTGATCTGGGGCTCCGGCTCGTAGGTCAAAGTCTTGATACCGGGATTAGGTTCCCACTCCCCGAAGTATTTCTCGATGGTCTGGACGAAAGAGTCCGGATCGAAATCTCCAGACACACAGATAGCCACGTTATTGGGAACATAGAAATTGCTCCTGTGGTTCTCAATATTGATGATTGAGGGATTCTTGAGGTGCTCCTGGGTGCCTATAGTGGTCTGAATACCGTATGGATGGCGGGAAAACAGCACTGAATCAATAGCTTCCATGGCCTTGGAGTCATCCTCGGTGAGGCTCATGTTCTTCTCCTCGTAGACAGCCTCCAACTCGGTGTGGAAACCGCGGATGACAGGGTGGATGAACCTGTCGGCCTGGATCTTGGCCCAATTCTCTATCTGATTCGAGGGAATATCCTCCTGATAAACAGTCATGTCATTGGATGTGAAGGCATTGGAACCAGTCGATCCGATGATGGACATGAGTTTATCATATTCATTGGGAATAGCGATCTTGGAGGCCTCATAGCTTATAGAGTCGATCACATGGTAAAGGGCTATCCTCTCCTGAGGGTCCGTCTTGGTCCTATACTCCTCGAAAAGACTCCTGATCTGCTCGAGCATGGGTTTCTCAGCCTCATAGTCTGAGGTACCGAAACTCTCCGTGCCCTTGAACATCAGGTGCTCAAGATAATGCGACAGACCGGTTGTCTCATGCGGGTCGTCTTTACTACCGACACGGACGGCTATGTAGGTCTGGAGCCGGGGGGTCTCCTTGTTGACGGTCATATAAACTTTCAGACCATTGTCAAGTGTGTAGATCTTGGTCTTGAGGGGATCACCCTTGACTGTCTCGTACTTGTACTTCGCGCATGAACCGGAAAGGAGCAGCGCGGCGGCGAAAGCTGCCACCAAAATGAACTTTCTCATCATCTCTAATTATAAAGCAGTCGCGAACTTAATCATTTTTCAGCGCTTCACAAAAAAGTGGTATATTTGTAATTCACGTGTTTGAGATATGGCGGCTAAGAAAGAGCATAGGATAGAGATCAAGAACAAGAAGGCGTCGTTTGACTACGAGTTTCTCGAGACTTACGAGGCTGGAATCGTGCTGGTAGGGACGGAGATCAAGTCCATCAGGATGGGCAAGGTCTCTTTGGTGGACTCATTCTGCTATTTCGTGGGGAACGAGCTGTTTGTCAAGGGAATGAATGTCGCCAAGTATTTCTGGGGATCATGGGGGCAGCATGAGCCTCTCAGGGACCGGAAGCTGCTCCTCACTAAAAAGGAGCTCCGGCATCTCCATCAGGCTGTCAAGGAAAAAGGTCTCACCATAGTCGCTGTCAAGCTGTTCATCAATGATGAGGGATATGCCAAACTTGTGATCGCTTTGGCGCGAGGCAAGAAGGTGTTTGATAAGAGGGCGACTATCAAGGAGAAGGATATCCGGCGGGAGATGGAAAGGGTTGATTGACATGGCCAGGAATCGTCAGAACAAATTGCGGGAAGCGATCCCGATTCCTCCCCCGGCACCTCTGCCGGAGCCGGAAGTAATTGACGTACAAGCCCTCCTCAACGAATATCTATCTGGTGCTATCGACCTTATCGTAGTCCTCGGTCCCACTGCCTCCGGAAAGACGCGCTATGCGGTTGAATTAGCTCATAAGCTTACACAGGCCGTGGAAGCTATCCCCACCGGCAACGCCTCGCTTCGCTCGGCCCCACCTCCGACTTTGTCGGCGGTCCCCCCTCTTACGTGGCCGAGGGTGGCCACGGTTGCGGAGGGGACACTTCCACCGGCCTGCGAGATACTATCTGCTGATTCGAGACAAGTCTACAAAGACATGACAATCGGGACGGGGAAGGATCTGGAGGAGTATGGGGATGTGCCTTATCATCTGATTGACATCGTTCCGGCGGGGAGCAGATTTGACCTGTACCAATGGCAGGAAGCATTCGAGAAAGCATATAAAGACATCAGGGACAGGGGACGGATACCAATCCTGTGCGGCGGAACCGGATTATACATCGAGGCGGCCACGTGCGGATATTCCCTGCCACAGGTTCCTCCAAACGAGGAACTTCGGGCAGAGCTGGAACAATATGACATCGAGGAACTCATAGCGAGGTTGGCAGAGTTGGGTCCCCTTCCGGGCGAGGGAGTTCTCCAAAGCAAGAGAAGAGTGATCAGGGCTTTGGAAGTCGCCATGTACGAGAAAGACAACCCCGTCCAGAAGAGCTGTTTCCTGCCTAAGAAGCCATATTACATCGGTACATTGGTTGGCCGTGAAGAGAGAAACGAGAGGATCGACAAAAGGCTTGACGCCAGGCTGAAGAGCGGTCTGATTGAGGAAGTTAAAGGTCTCATTGAGAGCGGGATCCGCCCCGAGGACCTCATGTACTACGGCCTCGAGTACAAATTCGTCACCCAGCACGTCCTGGGGATCCTGACTTATGACGAGATGAGATTACTCCTGTCCAATGCCATCCATCAGTTCGCCAAACGACAGATGACATGGTTCAGGGGCATGGAGAAAGACGGCATAACTATCCATTGGACAAACGTTTAAATATTCATTGATCATGAAAGTCGCCATCATTATGGGGTCCACAAGCGACCTCGAGGTTATGAGCGGAGCCTTCGGGATTCTGGAGGATTTCGGCATTGAATACGAAAAGAGGGTCATTAGCGCCCACAGGACTCCCGATCTAATGTTCGAATATACCAAAGCCTTGAAAGACAGGGGCTTCGGAGTTGTCATAGCCGGAGCTGGCGGAGCCGCCCATCTTGCCGGAGTCGCCGCTGGACTTACCACCCTCCCGGTTATAGCTGTACCTATGGCCACCAAGAACCTCGGAGGATTGGATTCCCTGCTCTCAATGGTGCAGATGCCCACCGGAATACCCGTGGCCACTGTAGCTATCGGAGGTGCCAAGAACGCCGCCATCCTCGCCGCAGAGATCCTCGCCCTTGGAGACAAGGCTGTCTCAGATAAACTGGACGCCTATCGTGAGGCTCAGGCTGAGAAGATCAGAAATACAGTCATTTAGTCATGAAAGCCTTATCGCTGGTCTCCACTCTCGGGGCATTCATCCTGGCGGTCTCATCCCTTCATGCCCAAAGCGTCGTGACTCTCCAGCCCGCGGGAGAGGACGGCAAGTACACTATTGAGACCTCTGTCAACGGGGTCGGTGTACGCACCTACTACACCGAGGAGAACTGGTTCGTGAGCATGTCCACGACCACCTACCTCTTCCTTTACGAGAACGGGTACATCCATGATGAGGATGTCAAAGGAATCACGACTTTGAAATTGCCGGACGGATCCAGTTCAAAGGGAGCCGCCTTCGTCATCAGGAAGCTGAAGATTGGCGACCACATCCTTGTGACAGACATTCCGGCGTTCGTGGTCAGCAAGCAGAACGTGCCCCTGATTATCGGCAGCTCCGCTTTCGAGAGCCTCGGAGATGTCACCAGGGAAGGCGACAAGATCGTTATCGGGGATCTCGATAATATAGAGTCTATAGCGGAAGTTGTTGATCCTGTGGACAGTCTGAGAGCCGCAGCCCAAGGCTACCTCGAAGCCGAGAACTATGCTGAGGCTGTCGCGTGCTTCGCCTCTTTGAAGGATAAGGGTGCCTTGAATATGCTTTCAGAATACCAATATGCGGTGCTTCTGAACCTTCTTGGGAGGGATAAGGAGAATATCGCCGTCTCTCTCGACTGGCTATCAGAGAACGAAGGCAAATCCATCACCATGGACTACTGGATCCATAATGGTCTTGGAGCCTCATATGCCCGTGAAGGCGACAATACCAAGGCTATCGAGAGCCTTGAAAAGGCCGTGGCGGCATATTACAAATTGTTCAACACCTCTGAGAAAGGAATCAAGTCCGGGAATTTCAAAGACGATAGCCTTGGATCGACCCTTTACAGGCTTGGAAGGGTTTACGCCTCTGAAGGCAAGGTCAGAATGACCGAGTCCTATTGCTCGCTGGCCGCCAAATGCGGATACCAGCCAGCCATTGACTTCTGCAAACAGTACAAGATCAAGTACTAGATCAGGATAACTGATGGAGACTAAGGATCGGGAGAAAAAAATATTCAAAGTCACTTTGGCAGGTAGCGCCGGAAACGCTATCCTGGTGGTGCTGAAATTCGTCGCTGGAGTAATCTCACACAGCTCCGCGATGATAGCTGACGCTATCCATTCCCTATCCGACTTCATAACTGACATAATCGTTCTGATCTTCGTCGGCATAAGCGCGAGACCCCAGGACAGGTCCCACGATTATGGACATGGGAAGTTTGAGACCTTGGCCTCAATGTTCATCAGCCTGGCCCTTCTGGCCGCCGCTATCGGAATCATTGTCTCCGGTGCTTTGAAGTTCACATCCTGGCTGAATGGAGAGGTCCTGAGCGCTCCTGGCTCATTTGCTTTGTGGGTCGCCATTTTGTCCATCATCATCAAGGAATTGATGTTCCAGTACACCGCCAGGAAAGGCAAGGAACTGAGTTCACCGGCTTTGACAGCTAATGCCTGGCATCATAGGAGTGACGCACTTTCGTCAATCGCGGCGGCCATCGGAATCGGCGGGGCGGTGATTATCGGAGGCCGTTGGACTGTTCTGGATCCTCTGGCTTCAATAGTGGTGGGAGCGATGCTGGTGAAGGTTGCCTTGAAAATAATGAAACCCAGTTTGGGTGAATTGACAGACGAATCTCTTTCCGAGGAGACAGAAGAAGAGATTATGGAGACAATAAGCTCATTCAAAGATGTTTCCGAGCCACACAACTTGAGGACAAGAAGGATTGGCAACCGGATAGCGATAGAGGCGCACATCAGGATGGACGGAAATATGAGCCTGCTTCAAGCGCACGAGATAACCTCTGAGATAGAGAAGAAGCTTAAAGACAGATTCGGCGCTCAGACTATAGTCACTCTACATATGGAACCGACCCGCTGATAGCAGGTCGGTTTCCATATAAAAGATAATCATCAGGAAATATATTCCTTAAGGGCGGCCACATATTGCTGGAAGGCCTCCAGGCCGGCATCTGTGATACGGCAAGTAGTGCAAGGCATCTTGCCCTTAAAACCCTTCTCGACCGTGATATAACCGGCCGTCGAGAGCTTTTCTATCTGGACGCTGAGGTTCCCTGCGGTGGCTCCTGTCTGCTTCTTAATGTACGTGAAATCAGCAGATTCCACCCCAGCAAGAAGAGACACCACAGCCAGCCTCAACTCAGAATGAAGTATGGGATCCAGTTTCGGGAACATCACTCACTAATTCTGGCGTTTGACAATAAGTCCTGTAGCCACTAGCACGAGGCCGGCCAATGTGAAAATGAACATCTGCTCCTCGTTAGCCCCCGTAATGAAATATAAGGCCACACTGCCGATGCCGGTGACAAATCCGGCGATCTTGATTGCCCAATTTCTCAAAGCGACTCCGCTGATGGTCTCGGCCAGACCGAAAAGAAGCACTATTATCGCAGTAAGACTGGCACCCAAAACTATGGCGGCAAGAGGATGATCAAACAACGTGGTGAAAATGACCGTGAAAGCCGCGACGGAGCAGGCGAACACCCCGAAAGAAGTCCATATTCCGGAAATAATACGGCTGACAACATTTGTCGCTACCGCCGGTTTCTCCTTGGAACGGATCATCCTGGCCAACAGGTAGCCTACAAGCGGCATAGCGAACCATAGGTTATTCCAATAAGCGTGGCCTGTTGATTTCCAAAGGGCATAAACAAGCAAAGAGAAAAAAGTAAGGAGAATTCCCCAAAGAATGAAGTACTTTCCTCCCCTGCGGGCGATTTCCTTGCGGTTGTTATTCAAGGTCTCGGTGATGAGAGCGAGACTCTCATTCGCCGTCATTTCTTTGTTTTGTTCCATAATATCAATTATTTACATTGTTTCTTGAGTCAAGCGAGGCTGCGCATACCCCCCTAACTCTGGTGCAAATATAAATAAGTTTATATTATAAACCAAATTATTTTGTAAATATTTTTTAAATTTTTGATGACAACCTATATTTTCCTGATACGAGTTTCGCGGTTCCCTGAGCTCCTTTAAGCCCGTCGAGGGAAGGATCCTGTCAGAAAAAGGAATAGAAAAGTTCCGATAACACTGAAAATCCCTCGCCTCATCAACCTCATGTTATCAGAAAGACGCCTCAGTGGGTTGGACTCCAAAACGGCCTCCAAGAACCAATTTCGCCTTAAGAGTAACTGTCTTCTCATCATCCGGGACATTCCCGTCCACCATCCGCTGAAGAAGGGTGAAGGACTTCTCGGCTATCTCCGCGAGCGGCTGGACGACATGTGGAATGACAGGCTTCTTGAGATCATAAATGTCGCTCTCGTCAAAACAGACAAACGAGAAATTCTTGGGAAGATTAAGACCCAAAACATTGAGGGCGTTGAAACTGTACATGGCCAGTTTCTTGGTTGGCAGGATGAAAGCCTCGGTCCCCCGCTTCAACGCGTCGCGGAAAACCTCAATAACTCCTCTCTTGGCGGCATCGGCATCGTAATCAATCCTGTGAAGCTTGATCTCATTCTTGAGACCAGCATCTTCCATGGCCTTTGTGTACCCGAATTCCCTGTCCGTAAGACTGGTGACTCCCAACTTATAGGACAGCATCTCAATCTTTCCGAAACCTTGGTGGAAAAGATACTTGGTGGCCATGACGCCGGCATCAACATTATCCACCAGCACCCTACCGAATCCGTCACCAGGGACATCCCTATCGATCAAAACGGTCGGGATGCCAATGTTAGTGGCCCTCTCAAGAGCTTTCTCACCTCCAAGGCAAGGTGCCACGATCAAGCCCTCGACATTGTAGCCCACCATTGTCTCGACAAGATGAGCGAGCTTTTCAGGATTCTCCTCCGAAGAGGCGAAAATCACGGTGTAGCCATCTTTGTAGGCGATATTCTCGATATTCCTGCATATCTCGGCGAAAAAGGGATTCGCCAAGTCAGAGACTATCACAGCCACAGAGTGTGACTTGCCACTTCGAAGGGAAGCGGCAGCGTTGTTACGCCTATAACCTAATCTTTTGGCCACCTCGAGAACCCTGGCTGCCGTGTTGGGGTTCACAGGGCAGTCCAGACGTCCATCCTTGCCCATCTTGGCGTTCATCACGAACGACACGAGGGTCACTGATACACCCGCTTCACGGGCGACATCCCTGATTGTTACTTTTTTCATCTTGTTGATCTATTTATTTGTCCGTTTATTCTCGATACTATCCGTGGATCATCACGATGAGTCCCGCCATCACGATGGAGACCATGCTCATCAACTTGATGAGAATATTCAGCGAAGGACCTGATGTGTCCTTGAAAGGATCTCCTACAGTGTCTCCCACGACAGTGGCGTGGTGATTGACAGAGTTCTTGCCCCCGAAATGGCCGTCCTCGACATATTTCTTGGCGTTATCCCAAGCTCCTCCAGAGTTGGCGAGGAAGATGGCGAGAATGAATCCGGCCCCGAGGCCTCCGATAAGAAGACCCATGACTCCGGCCTCTCCCAGAACCACACCGACCACAATAGGTACTATTATGGCGGTTAAGGCGGGAGTGATCATCTCATGCTGGGCCGCCTTGGTGGAGATCTCGACACAACGCTTGTAATCAGGACGTTTCTTTCCTTCAAGGATTCCCGCTATCTCACGGAACTGGCGACGGACCTCAACCACCATCTTCTCAGCGGCGCGTCCAACGGCATTAATGGTCATACCACAGAAAAGGAACGCCATCATGGCACCGACAAAAACTCCGGAAAGGACACGGGGATTCATCAGGTTGACCTGATAGTACTGGACCAGATCCGGAATCGTGGCCTGAGCGACCTGGACAACCCTGTCGCCAATAGTAAGGGCAGTGGTGCCGACATGCTGGAGCCCAATCTTAATTTCCTCAATATAGGAGGCCAGCAAAGCCAGGGCTGTGAGAGCGGCGGAACCGATCGCGAATCCCTTACCGGTGGCGGCAGTGGTGTTTCCGAGGGCGTCGAGTGTGTCTGTGCGGTGACGTACCTCAGGATCAAGCTCGCTCATCTGGGCATTACCTCCAGCATTGTCGGCGATCGGGCCGTAAGCGTCTGTGGCCAAGGTGATTCCGAGAGTCGAAAGCATACCCACAGCGGCTATACTGATTCCATAAAGGCCGAAGCTTATCTTGGCGGGATCAAAAGTGAATCCGGTGGCGAAAAGATAGGATAGCAAGATCGCCACGACTATCGTCACTACAGGAATACAAGTGGAAATCATTCCCAGTCCGATTCCTTTTATGATGACTGTCGCCGGACCTGTCTGTGAACTCTCCGCCAGATCCTGGGTGGGCTTGTAGGAATGGGAGGTGTAATACTCAGTGCCTTTACCTATGATCACGCCGGCAAGAAGACCAGAGATCACCGAGAGGCTGAGCTGCCACCAGTTGGGGAACCCGAGCATATAGAAAACCCCGAAAGTTACAGCGGCTATCAAGACAGCGGAAAGGTTGGTCCCAACGCTTAGGGACTTCAGAAGTTGCTGAAGACCAGCGCCTTCTTTTGTGCGCACGGCATATATTCCTATGATGGAAAGCAACACTCCGATTGCGGCTATCATCATAGGCGCCAAGATGGCCTTCATCTGGCTCTCCACTCCGGCGCTGAAGAAAGCGGAAGCTCCAAGAGCCATGGTAGCCAGGATGGAGCCGCAATATGACTCATAAAGATCAGCACCCATTCCAGCGACATCGCCCACATTGTCTCCGACGTTGTCGGCAATAGTCGCGGGATTGCGGGGGTCATCCTCAGGGATGTCCTGCTCTACCTTTCCGACTATGTCAGCGCCAACATCTGCCGCCTTGGTGTATATTCCACCACCAACCCTGGCGAAAAGAGCCTGGGTGGAAGCTCCCATCCCGAAGGTGAGCATGGTGGTTGTGATCACTACAAGCTTCTGGGAGACATCCGGATTGTCTATGCAGGCGTTCAAGACTACCCACCAGATCGATATGTCTAGCAATCCGAGACCAACCACCGTCAAGCCCATGACGGCTCCTGAACGGAACGCCAGCTTCAAGCCGGAATTCAGGGACCGGCTCACAGCGTTAGCGGTCCTGGCGGACGCGTATGTCGCTGTCCGCATGCCGATATAGCCTGCGAGAGCGGAGAAGAAACCTCCGGTGAGGAAGGCGAAAGGCACCCAACCGTTCTGGACATGAAGCACATAAGCCATGAATGAGAACAGGACGGCAAGAACTATGAACACGATCAAGACCACCTTGTATTGCTGCTTGAGATACGCCATAGCGCCCTCACGGACATATTGGGCGATCTCCTTCATCGTGGGAGTACCCTCGCTCTCCTTTTTCATCTGGTTATAGAAAAACCAAGCGAAAAACAGAGCCAGCAAAGAGGCGGCGGGAACCAGATAGAACAGGTTATTCATAACCCCAAATATTTAAACTTTTAATACTTATTCAATAAAATAAGTCCTCTGGACTGTTGGTCTGAGGACAAATATAAGAAAAAACAATTAAAATTTTATAAAACTGTTTTAATAGCGTATGTGTCTGACTCAAAGACTTTCTTGCCATCGACATAGACAAAGAAACCTTTCCCCTTGCCGAAATGGCTCCCATTCTTGTCATAGATGAGAGATATCTCTTCCCCGGCGACATAGATCTTTGAGAGAGAGAACCAGTCCCACTCTCCTTCAGGAAGGAGAGGTTCAATAACTATGGTTCCATCCAACTGGGGCTGGATACCCATAAGGCCGCTGATAATGAGGTCGCAGAATGTGGAGTGGTTGTAATCCTTGCCGCGCTCAAAGTATTTGTTCCCTCTCTCCAAGAGCAATTTCCTCGCTATCCACTCACCTGTGAAAGGATCCTGGTTCTCGTCTATCCAGCAAACCTTTGTCCCATCGGGTTTGGTCATACGATGGTTATTGCTGTAGGTCTGGAGCGTCTCGAAATAGTCTTTCTTTGTGACCGGCCCCTCACCTTGACGGTGCAGATGACGCTCAAGGGCCGTCAAAGTCTGTGCGGTCGCGAAAGGCCAGCTCGGGCCGTTCCACTGGCACTCATGGCCTTCATACACCACTTTGAATCCCTCCGCCCTCTGTTCCGCTGTAGTGGGGCCAAAAGGAGCCTTGAAGCCTTCGGGATCAGTCAGCTGCTTCCAGGCGTCAGCCCACTCCGGCTCAGGAATATCATATAGCCACGATGTGTAGCCGTGCTCCTCCCTCGCAGGCGAGAAAGAGCCGTCCCCATGACGAGGGATAACCTTGTAGAAACGAGCCGACTCGTCCCATAACTTAGTATTTATCAATGTCTTGATGTGTTCGGCTTTCTTGGCGTAAACCTCTGCCTCATCCGGCTTCCCAAGCATCGTAGCCATGGTGGAAAGTGCCACGGCATCGGCGTACATATAGCTGTTGATAGTAGCCCTATATCCAGTGGCATCAGGACTTAATCCCCCGGAAATAGACACCTCCATTCCATCATGGCCGTCTCCCTGCCAGAACAGACCGTCGGGATCATCCCTATGGTCACCTTCCCATGCTGAATAAATCTGTTTCAGATCCTCATAAGAATCTTTAATCAAATCCATGTCGGGATGGACTTTATAGAACTGGAGGAAAGCCTGGGCCGCGGGAAAACTGTATCTGCGGGCATCATTCTTCTCCCTGCACCAGTACGCCGCATAATCTTTCAGATAGGTGGGATCCTTGAGCCAGCGACCCTCATTGAAATGATGGGCGGCGGGACAGCAGATAGCGTTGTATTTCCCTGCCCAGGGAACTTCCGGGAGAAACTCGGTAATAATAAAGCCTTCAGGAGTGGATTTCACATGCTTACGGAAAGTCCACCAACGGAAATACCAAGTCTTCTCAAGTTCCTTGTCAGGGCACTCGAAGACAGGGACATTCTCTTTCATGAACTCCGCTGCCTCGTCGTTGGGAAACTGCTGGATGTAAACCTCCTCGTCTGTGGCATTGAACCCGGCCACATACTCTGATATCAAAGAATCACCCTCTTGGTCAATCTTCTGGACAAGGTTTCCATCACAGCCCGCGACTAGTAGGCCAACTCCACATAATGCCAACAGAAATCTTATCATATATTATGCTGCTATCTTACAGGGAACTCAGTGATTCTCAACGTAGTGCAACCGTAAGGGATAAGCTCGATAGCCTCTTCCTCTCCCACATTGCGCCCCTGCTGGGTGAAATACGGAATCTGGCCAGCTGACCCTCTGTAAGCCTTCCAGTCAAGAAGCTCCCGACCGGTGCACTTAATCACCAAAGGAGCGTTCTCAACATTCCAAGGATAGAGGCTCTTGTCAATGTCCTTACGGACAAGGATGAAGCGATCTTTAAAATTCTCCTTGGAGATATCCTGGCGGGACAGACAGTAGTTCCACTTGTCCGGAGTGGTCACCTCATAGTACCACTCGCCATAACTGACCCTCTCCTCGGGCTTGAACTCTTTGCGGGTCCATTGCTCCCGAAGTCTGAGAGCGTACACCAGAGGACCTCTCTCAATCACGGTGGCCCTGTCATACCACTGCCCGTGGCTGATCTCCATGGGAAGCTCGATGGTCACGACATCACCTTTGGCCCAATTCCTCCTGATAGAGACAATTCCGCCAGCCACGACAGCCTGCTCAATTACCTGACCATTGACCTTCACCACAGGCTCTGAGCACCAGGAAGGGATGCGGAACTTGATCGGGAACCAAGCGCCCTTGACCTTTTTGTCAGGGAAATTGACTGTCAGCTTGATATTCTCATCAAAAGGATAGAATGTCTCCTCTTTGACATTTACCTTAACACCGTCAGCCACAATAGCTTCCACGGTTGAAGGGGCGAAAACGAGAGCGGCGAGACCGCCGTCATCAGTGGCGTACCACAGGTTCTGGGTGAACTTGGGCCAGCCTTGATGCATGTTGGTAGTGCAGCAAGGATAACCGTTCAGGACTCCGAACACAACATCAGTGTCTTCGTGAGGAGTCGAGAAATTACGCATGGTGTTGCGGGAACACTCAATCTGGTTGGCCTGCTGGAAATACTGACGCGCGGTGTAAGCATCATTGATCTGCGTCGGAAGCGCGTTATACGCCACTCTCTCCAAATAATCAGCCCAATGAGGGTTACCGGTTATCCGCAGCATTTCCTCCAGGGAGAACATCATCTCAACTGCGGTGCATAGCTCAGAGCCACGGATCGGATCGCCATAATTGATCAGTTCATCACCTGCCCAGAGGCCTGTCGGAAGTCCGAGATAGTCATGGATTGTCTTCTCCCCCCTTCGCATGGCTTCCAGAAGGTTCGGATCCTTGCTCTGTTGGTAATACACCACAGGCTCCTTGAAGCCTTGTCCCAGATTCACGCAATGCATGCTGTTCTGGGTTCTAAGCATAGTTCCGTCATAGAAGATCTCACTCCACTTGGTGCTCTGCCTGTGGATCAGCTCGCCAAGCTCGAGAAGATATTTCTCCCCGGTGAGATTGTAGAGCCAGAGGACAACCTCCAGATTATCACCTCCCCTCTGGGCACCCCAGAAAGTCCAATTATCCAACGGATACTTCGGAAGCATCTTCAACTGATAACGGAAGTACTTGTCCAAGAATGGAATAACCCTTTCATCCTTAGTGGCCATATAGTACTGCTTGATAATCTTCAAGGCCACCATCTTGGGCCACCAATCATGGGAATTGTTCCTCTGGAGACCAGGCTCGGGATCCCTGTCTATGTCCGGACCGAAATAGCCGTCTTCTTTCTGTGAGCCGAGAATCGCCTCCACCCAGACTTGAGCCTTGGCTTTCAAGGTCTCGTCATCAAGGATATAGGCGAGGGGAAGAAGACCGTCAATCCAGTAAGGTCCTCTCTCCCAAGCGTCTCCATCTCCTCCGAGCCAAGCGTTACGCTTGCCGACAACGTTAGGATAAACCTCGTCCAGATGGCCGGTCAAGCCAGTTACCTGAGCTTGCAGCTGAAGTTTTAGCCATCCATCGGGCTTGATCGCCCCCAAAGGTAGCTCCATGTAGCGGCTCTCAAGAAGAGGTGCCCTGTTGGAGATATAATCTTGGGCGAAAGAGGCGGCGGGAGTCAACATAAGCACTCCCAATAGGATTAATATTCGTTTCATATTATTGTCGGTCAAATAGTTAATCGGCAAGTGGCACCCAGACCTTCATCTTCCCGGCCTCGCGGTTATCCCAGGAGTAATAAGGGATGTAATTGAGAGTCTGGTCACCCACATGGGCGGTGATCGCCACGATGCCACGGAGTTTGTCAGCCTCAAAAGCGGTGTCAAACTTAGCATCCTCCGCGATACGCAAAGCATCGAAGTCTACCTTGTTGTCAGCCTCCTCGATGCAGTAGACGATGGGACCCCTCTGGACCGCGCGCATTCCTTCGTCTTCTTTGACTCTGGGGTCCGCGGCGACGACCTCGACAGGCATATCCATATTCAGGTCGATGAAATCTCCATCTTTCCACTTGCGGTCTATTACCGCATATCCCTTCTCGACAGGAACCTCGATAGCTTCATCATTGACGGCCAGGGTGTAGCTCTTGCACCAACCCGGGACACGGAGACGGATCTGGGTCTTAACGGGAGCCTTCGCCCCTATCTCGAGTCTCATGTAGCCTTGCCAAGGATACTCAGTCTTCTGGGTCAGGGTGACAGTCTTCTTGCCGACTTTCACCTCTGTAGTATTACCGATATAGAGGTTAACCCAAATCGCATTACCCGACACACCATAGATGTAGTTGCCTATTGATGGCAGGAAGCGGCAAATCTGGCTTGGACAGCAAGCGCATCCATACCAGGCCTGGCGGTGATGGTTGCCAAGGGATTCGAGCGGATTGACATAGAAGAATCTGTCTCCAGCGAGGGATATTCCCGCAAGGGCGCCGTTGTACATCGAGCGTTCAAGGACATCGACATACTTGCTGTCCCCAGTGAACTGGTTCATCCTCCAGTTCCAGAGAACCATACCGACAGATGCGCAGGTCTCGCAGTAGGCGGTCAAGTTCGGGAGGGAATAATCGTTCGTGAATCCCTCATTGGTAGAGGACTGGCCGATACCACCGGTGATGTACATATTCCGGAGCACGACATCGTCCCAGAGACGGTTCAAGGCACCGATATATCCCTGGTCACCGGTATAAGCGGCGACATCGGACATGCCGCAATAGAGATACATCGCCCTGACGGCATGACCGGCGATCTCAGACATATCCCTGACAGGCACATCATCCTGATAGTAAACAGGCGGCCAAGGCCTGTCGATAAGCTTGCCATAAGTGCCGTAACCGTGGCCTCTCTGGTCGAGTAACCATTCGGCGAAATCAAGATACTTCTTCTCCCCCGTTGTCTGATAGAGTTTCACAAGAGCGAGCTCTATTTCCTCATGACCAGGCACCCAGTGGCGTTTGTCGGGGCCGAAAACAGTCATCATGTGGTCAGCCATCTTGATACAGACATCCAGCAGTTTGCGCTTGCCGGTCACATTGTAATATGCCACTCCAGCCTCGATCATATGCCCAGCGCAGTACATCTCGTGCTTGTCCATGTTGTCCCAACGCTTGTCCAAGCCGGTAAGGGTGTAGAAGGTGTTGATGTAGCCGTCCTCCTGCTGAGCCGCCGCAAACTTGTCGATCCACTCGTCACATTTGGCCTCAAGCACAGGATCAGGGTTGTTCTGAAGAGAATACGCCATTCCCTCAAGAGCCTTGTACACGTCGGAATCGTCGAAGAATATTCCCGAGTGCTCCCCTTCTCCCTTGGCGGCATTCTCGAAGTTGCGGATACGGCCTGTCTGATTCTCAATCTGGTCAATGCAGACATTGAGGGTCACATCCTTGTGGCTCTGAAGTCTTGGTGTCCAGAACCCATCTTCAATCTTGACATCCGAGAACTTGACCGGAGTGATCATCTTCATTGTGGAAGCGTTCCTATTGCCAGAACAACCGGTAGCAAAGACAAGTAAGACTGAGATAATACGAAAGAAACTTTTCATCTTGGTGGCATTTAGATATCAGAATTTAAATTTAGGGAAAAAACAAGAATAATGAAACAAGTAAACAACAAGTTCCGGAGAAGGAAAACCTTCCCCGGAACTTATCAATTAAATCCGTTATCTTACTCAGCCTTCGGCTCTTCAGCCGGAGTCTCGGCGGGAGCCTCAGCGGGAGCGGCCTCAGCCTTAGGCTCAGCCTTCTTCGCGCGGCTACGACGAGTGGACTTCTTAGCCTCCTTCTTAGCGGAAGCGAGGGCGGCCTCGTTGAAGTCGACGAGCTCGATGAGAGCCATGTCGGCACCGTCACCAAGACGGAAACCGGTATGAAGGACGCGGGTATATCCTCCCGGACGATCAGCGATCTTCGGGGCGATCACACCGAACAACTCCTTGATAGCCTCTTTGTTCTTGAGATAGCTGAACACAGTACGGCGGGAGTGGGTGGTGTCTTCCTTGGACTTGGTGATAAGCGGCTCCACATATGACTTCAGGGCCTTGGCCTTGGCGACAGTGGTCTTGATCCTCTTGTGCATGATCAGAGAGGTGGCCATATTCGCCAGCATAGCCTTGCGGTGGCCGCTCTTGCGACCAAGGTGATTGATTGCTTTATTGTGCCTCATTTCTAAACAACAGTCTTTTTCTTGGGTTCGATATTATATTTTCTGACATCCATGCCGAACTGGAGCTTCATCCTCTCGACCAGGAGGTCAATCTCGTTGAGTGACTTCTTGCCGAAGTTCCTGAACTTCATGAGCTCGTTCCTGGAATAGGAGACGAGGTCGGCGAAGGTGTCGATCTCAGCGGCTTTCAGGCAGTTGTAGGCCCTCAC
>JAEEGK010000622.1_pt1 | contig 88533 bp, 72 predicted proteins | sample 8958771 | NCBI WGS metagenome assembly JAEEGK01 (sample SAMN16246547, study PRJNA631951) | gut metagenome | biome: gut microbiome; feature: rumen; material: SC-attached | host: Bos | place: Iran: Karaj | collected 2018-10
GGTGTGCATTACGGAAAATACTCCTTCTAAGACGATAGAACGCGATGATGGATGGAGAGGATTTCGCATTCATGGAACACTGGATTTTTCACTGGTTGGTATACTGGCTAAAATATCCGGGATCCTTGCAGACCATAAGATTAGCATTTTTGCTGTATCAACTTACAACACCGATTACGTTCTGGTAAAAGAAGAAAACTTTGACAGGGCGTTAAGTATATTGGAGGCTGAAGGGTATTCTATCATTTAAGCTATTGGCTGGAAATGTGGAAGGAAAAGTGAAAGTAAGAGAATATCTGTCCTTATTATCATGAATTATAAATTAAGGGAGAATACTAACAAGAGAACATTATGAATGATTTTGTGATACGAAAGGCACGTATAGAGGATGCAGAAAGATTGGTTGAAATATACTCTTATTACGTGCTGAATACAGCAGTTTCTTTTGAATATGACGTCCCAAGTGTTGAAGAATTCAAAGAAAGAATCCGTCATACTTTAGAGAAGTATCCTTATCTGGTATGTATGAAGGAGGGGAGCATCATGGTTATGCTTATGCCGGAGCTTATAGTACAAGAGAGGCTTATTCATGGACTGTGAGTACTTCAATCTACATAGATAAGGACTATCGCAGATGTGGCGCCGGTTCTATGCTTTACAGTGCATTGGAAAAAGAGCTTAAGGAAATGGGAATAATTAATATGCTTGCCGGAGTTGCCTATCTTGATGAAGAAGACGAGTACATCTCCCATGATAGCTATAAGTTTCATATCAAGGAGGGATTTTCTCAAGTGGCACATATTAAGTCTGTCGGAAAGAAGTTTGACAGATGGTACGATCTATTATGGTTTCAAAAGAAGGTGGAAAGATGATTGAAATAAGAGAATGTGATAATTATGAGGCAGCAAAAGAGCTGATCCTTGAATACTCAAAAATAAAAGGAGCGGAAGCTTGCTTCGTATCGCTCGATAGAGAGTTAGCCGATCTGGAAGGCTTTTATAAAGATGGAGCGTTATTGTTGGGATATGAAGATAATGAGCCTGTTGCAACAATAGCCATTAAGAAGATAGATAATGATAGTGCCGAGGCGAAGAGATTGTATATAAAACCCGAATATAGAGGGAATGGATTTGCAAGGCATATGCTTAATGCAATGCTTGATAAATGCAGAAAACTTCATTTCAAAGAGGTTAGATTTACTACAAAACCTGAAGTTATGAGCATAGGTTATGCTCTTTATCAGAAGATGGGTTTTGAGGAACTTGAGAACAATGAAGGAACAGTATTAATGCGTATGCTGCTGGGTTAATCCAGTAAAGTGGAGAATTATGAGTAATCCGTGGGAAGAAATCAGTTTGAATGATTATGAGAATCATATGAGCCTTGATTCTGTTAAACAACTCCAAATCATGAATTCAATAATGAAGGAGCAGTTTGAAGATTATCCGGTTTCAACGGCTATGGTCCTTGGAGTCGCCGGTGGAAATGGCTTGGAGCATGTAAGCCGGGATAAGTACCGGACTGTTTATGGAGTGGATATCAATGAAGATTATCTTCGAATAGTTTCGGAACGATATGCACATTTGTCTGATGTACTGAAATGCTTGAAGATAGATCTGATCAACGATGCTGATCAACTTCCCGGAGCGCAGTTGCTGATAGCAAACCTTCTTATAGAGTATATTGGGTATGATGCATTTCAGAGAGTGGTTTGTAAAGTGAATCCTGAATATGTTTCTTGTTTGATTCAGATCAATGTGGATGATAAGCAGTGGGTATCAGATTCTCCCTATTTGCATGCGTTTGACGGACTGGATGAGGTACATCATCAGATGGACGAGGATTCACTTTTAACAAAAATGCAGGAGATAGGATATAAGGACATACTCCAGGCAAGGATCCCACTTCCTAACGGAAAGGCATTTATCAGAATGGATTTTCAAAATGGAAAAATGGGATAGAACGATAAATTTGAAGTTAATCGCACAACTTCAAATTTGTAGAGGGTAGACAACATGGAGAGACAGACAACAGAAGTAAAGTTTTATGATTCCGTAGAAGATTCACTATTAAAGTTTGCAGTGATTATCGCAAAGAAGGATGGAAAGTGGGTGCTCTGCAAGCATAGAGACCGCAATACATATGAAGTGCCTGGTGGACATAGAGAGCCAGGAGAAACAATTATGGATACAGCTAAGAGAGAATTGTACGAGGAAACAGGTGCTATCAAGTATTCGATAAAGCCGATATGCGTTTATTCTGTAACTGCACCGGACAATTTTGATGGAGTAGAGACTTTTGGCGGGCTTTTCTATGCAGACATTCAGGAACTAGAAACAGAACTGCACAGTGAAATAGAGAAAGTATTTTTGTTCGACGACCTGCCAGATCAGTGGACGTATCCGCTGATTCAACCGAAGCTGTTGGAGGAATTCTATCGAAGAGGAATATAGGTGAAACAAGCCGGGATATACATGCGAGTAAAGAGGTAAATATGGATATTTGGGAAAAGTTATATGAAAAAGCAAAGGTGGAATATCATCCAGAGGAGGTATCACCTTTTGTATATGCACATCATGTTGTGTGTGCGATTGAAGCCGAGAATGGCGAGATTTACACAGGTTTCTGCATCGAGAGTTGTAGTGGTGTGATGAATCTATGTGCGGAGCGAGTGGCTGCTCTGAATATGTATTTGAGTAGCGGCCAGACTAGAGTGAAACGACTGATTGCATTTCGCTATGGGGCCCCAAGTGGAGGTGGCAGCGGTATGCCTTGTGGCGCTTGCAGAGAGTTTCTGTATCAGCTGAATGAGGCCAACGAGGATATGGAAATCATGGTTGATTATGAAACAAGAGAGACCATCACCTTGATGGAATTGATGCCGAACTGGTGGGGCAAGGAACGTTACGCAGAAGCAAAGGAATTATAGATTTGGTTTATTAGGGGGAAGGATGAACGCACTTGTTATCAATTGCAGCCCTGTTCGGACAGGCGCAACTGCGGAAATAGTTAAGCTGGTATCGGACCAGTTATCAGTAAAGTACAGTGTAAAAAGTATTTGTATCGATGACTATGCGTTTGCTTTTTGCAGAGGCTGTCGTTCGTGTCACGACACGGCAAAGTGTGTCATGAATGATGCGGCAGTCGTCGAAGAAATCATGCATGAGTATGATGAGGCGGATGTGATTGTCTCTGTGTCACCGTCTTATTGGGCGGATGTACCGGGACAGTTCAAGGCATTCATTGATCGATGTACGCCGTGGTGTAATACCCATGAACCGCATGCAACAATTAAGCCTGGAAAGAAGGGCTATGCGATTGCTTTAAGAACCGGACCGAATATGCCGGAATGTGAGCGAATCATTAGTAGTATCGAGCATTTTTACGGGCATCTAGAAATAGAGCACGTTGGTCATTTAGGTCTTACATCCATCGAATACAAAGAGAATGTAGAACCGAGGAAGCAGGAGATTATTGATTTTTGTAGCAAGATATAGGTGATAAAACTTGATTAACAAATCGCGGTTTATAAGGGGGATTATTGTTTGACCTTTTGGATAATTGCCACGCTATGTGCTTTTTTTATAAAGGGACTTTGTGGTTTTGCAAATACACTAGTCTTTACATCTATTTTAGGATTTGGAGTGGCAAACGTTAATATATCTCCAGTGGAATTATTACTTGGATACCCGACAAATCTAATATTGACTTGGAATAATCGTAAAAAACTTGATAAAAAAGTCTATATTCCTTTAGCATTGTTGGTTCTAGGTGGTAGTATCCCTGGGGCAATACTTTTAAAGAGTGTTGATGTTAAATATTTAAAAGTGTTCTTTGGAATCGTTGTTATTTTTATTGCTGTTGAAATATTTTTTAGAGAATATCAATGTACAAATGCAAAGGATTCAAATATTATATTGTGCATCATTGGCGTACTATCTGGCATCTTATGTGGATTGTTTGGGATAGGAGCGTTGCTTGCTGCCTATGTTGGGCGAGTGACTACTACAACGGATGAATTTAAAGCCAATATAAGCGCGGTTTTTATTGTTGAAAATACAGTAAGAATTTTTACATATTATTTGCTTGGAGTATTTACGCTTGATTCATTGAAACAAGCAGCAACCCTTATTCCGTTCATGATTATTGGATTGTTTGCTGGAATGGAGAGTTCAAAAGTCTTGGATGAAAGAATTGTAAAAAATATTGTTATAGTTCTTTTGGTAATATCAGGTTTATTCTTAGTTGGAATGAATTTGTAATGTTAAAAGACATCGACAAATTCGGATTAGAAGGGTTAATAAGTAATGAAACCATGGAAAAAATAGTGATGCTTGATTATGAGTGTTTTTTGGAGGAAGAATAGTTATGAATTGTCCTAAGTGCGGAAAAGAAATGAGAACAGGATTTGTCGAGGCAAAGAGTGCAGGAAGTCTTACGCAAGCTTTTACACAGGTTACCTGGTATCCTGAGGAATATAAAGGCAAATTTATTAAGAGGGAACCAGTAACACTTTCATTGCAAGCGGAAGGTCAATATTGTGATGAGTGCATGACTGTGTTTGCAAGTTTTAATCAGAGATGATGACTCCGTCCCGGGGGTTCATTATCTGAACAAATAGAGTGAAATATATTTGAGGAAATTTGCTAAGACTATTTGTCGAGATGAAGCGATAGTGCATTATATTGGAAGTTAATCGCACAACTTCAAATTTGTAGGAAAAATGAAATGATTATTGAAACAAAACGCTTAACAATTCATACAATGTCAGAAAGTGAGATGCGTTGTTTAATTGAAAAGCAGACGGATAAAGAGTTAATAAAAGCATATAGTGAAATGTTGCAAGAATCTCTTGATCACCGTGATGCCTGGGAGTGGTATGCAACATGGGCGATAGAGCAAAAAGATGGAACGCATATTGGTGATTTGTGCTTTAAGGGCTTGAATGAAGATGGTTCTGTTGAAATCGGTTATGGAATCACAGAAGAAAATCAGGGAAAAGGATATGCGACAGAAGCTGTTGAGGCAGTTATAACTTGGGCATTGAACCAATCAGGAGTTCGCCAAGTGGAAGCCGAAACAGAGAGGGATAATAAGAAGTCACAGAGAGTGCTTGAAAAGTGTGGGTTTTCGCCTTTAGGAATTAATGGTGAAGAAGGACCACGTTTCTACAGAGCAGTTTAATGGTCCTAGGGGACGGGGTTAGTGGTTCATTAGAGAATAAAAAAGGGGGATTTATTTATGGGAAATGTTTATTCGGTTTGTCCGACATTTGAAGATGCTTCATATTTTTTGAGGTTCGTGACAGAAGAGGATGCAAAAGACCTGCTGGAGGTCTATAGCGATAAGCGTGCTTTGCCATTCTTTAACAGCGACAATTGTCACGGTGATAATTTCTATTATCCAACCAAGGAAGCAATGGAAAAGGCTATAGATTTTTGGCTTTATTCCTATAACGAGAAATTTTTTGTTCGCTGGGCGATAATTGATAAGAAGCTTTCTAAAGCTATTGGTACCATTGAACTGTTTCATAGAGAGGCTGAGGATGATTTTAATCATGTGGGCGTTCTTCGCTTAGATTTAAGAAGTGACTATGAGAACGTTGAGGCTATCAAGGAAATACTATCCTTAATTATTCCACCGGCCTTTGATTTATTTGAATGTGATGAAATAATCTCTAAGGTTCCACTATATGCTATAGACCGTGCACAGGCTTTTTTAGAATATGGTTTTAAAAAATCAGATAGTTTGATGGTAGGAACAATGGACCATTATGCCTATAAAGATTATTGGACTATTCATAGGGGACGGAGTTAGCGGTTCGTTAAAAGCGAGTAACCAAGTAATAGGTTACTCTTTTTTTATATTTATTATTTGACTAAAAATTTTTAAAATAGTTGTAACGAATTATAAGAAAAACGGACTAATCTATTAGAACAAAAGAAAGGAGGATACCCTAGGTTGAACTTGAAAAAAATATGCGAGGAATTTTACCCGCTAGTACTGGGGTATCTACTCACCTTGACTAATGGAAATAGGGATTTGGCAGAAGACCTTACCCAGGAAACATTTCTTAGGGCTATAAAAAATAGCAAGAACTTTAAGGGAGAATCCAAGGTTTCTACTTGGCTTTGTCAGATTGCTAAATACACTTTTTGGCAACACATTGAAAAGGCTAATAAATACAAACAGGTTCCTATTGATGAGATAATGAATATATCTACAGGTGAGCTGATTGAGGAAATCTACATCAGAGAAGAAACTAATAGAACTCTATACAAGAGTATTGAAAATCTGGATAGCTCCACAAAAGAAGTTATGTTGTTAAGGCTGACTGGTGAGTTGTCATTCAAGGAAATAGGAGAGCTGATGAATAAGACTGAAAATTGGGCTCGAGTGACTTTTTATAGAGGAAAGGCAAAATTAGGAAAGGAGATACGTGATTATGACTAAATTTGAATGTGATTTGGTGACGGATCTTCTACCTAGGTATATAGATAAAAAGACATCGGAGGAATCAAATCGATTTATCGAAGAACATATAAATGACTGTCAAGACTGTAAAGAACTCTACGAGGCGATGGTAGCAGATGTTGCGGTAGATGCCAAACAGTCACCTATTAAAAGGCGCTTTAGATTAAATGGAATAATGAAGATGGCATTGATAGTTCTTGGATATTTTGTGGTGATAATTATCGCATTATTTATTTTTTCATACATTTTATTAAACGGGGTGATTTGATGGGAAAAAACAATATTTCTTGCAAAATCATTGAAGATTTACTTCCGTCATATAAAGATGGAATTTTGACAGATAGTGTTAATGATGCTGTAGAACTCCATTTGAATAATTGTGAAGACTGCAGAAAAAAATTAAATGAACTGGAAACTATGATGGATGATGCTAAGAGTGATTTAGCAAAAAGGGATGCTGCATTTATAAGTGGTATCAGAAGATATAAGCATTACCTGATAGGACTAGCAATAGGAGCAGGCATTCCGATAGGACTATTTTTGATATTTGTATTGTGGGTAGTTGGACTTGTGATTATAAACAACTGAGGAGATGAGGATTATGTTGCAGAAAAAAGGGGCGAAAATTACAATAGGAATAGTTGGTGGTGTGATAATAGGTATTATCACAGTATTAGCGATTTTGTATATTCTGTTGATGTTGTTTTTCTTTGGTGGACCGCCTAAAGTCACCAAAAACGTCAACAAATATGAGAAAACTATGTACAAATACACCGCCGAAGCTGGTAGTAAAAATCCAGTAAGAACAGGATTTTTTATTTTCCCAGAAACTATCCCTGAAAGTGCATTTGAGCAAAAGGAAAAGCCTGATTTTTATTATTCCTATCAGGATACCATTGATGATCCTACCTGTGAAGTATACTTAAAATGCACTTATTCGGAGGATGATTATAAAGCCGAATTAGACAGAATTAAGAATGAGTTGAAGAATGACAAGAAGGTTATTTTTGATAATTCCGATAGATTTAATTATCCAACTTATATAGCTATAGATCATCATTCCTTTTCCTACGAATATGCCATGGATCTTGGTGATAATAGCATTGTCTATATCTATACTGCATTTAAAAACACATTGGGAAGTCTTAAAAAGATTCCAGATGAATATCTGCCTGATGACTTTGAAGAAAGCTTAAGTCTTGAAAATGGTTCATATTGGGCAGATGGTAACTATGATATCTATCAGATACATAATGGTGGTGAAACAGATTTCACAAGAAACAAATAGGAAAATGGTCCAGGGGGACGGGGTTAGTGGTTCATTTTTGGACTATAAATAAATTCGAGGAAAGACAATGATAGACTATAAGGTATTGATAAACGGTTTGGCAGTGGATGCTTTTTACTCCGAAGAATGTGTCGAGAATATTTTTATTCCATTGCTGAAGAGATTGACTGAGTTACAGCGACAGAAAAATAGAAGAATACTTGTTATGCTAGCTGCACCTCCAGGAGCAGGTAAAAGCACTCTTTGCTCCTTCCTAGAGAAGCTTTCAAAAGAGACGGATGGAGTTGCGCCCATTCAGGCTATTGGCATGGATGGGTTCCATCGCAGACAGGAGTATTTGACCTGCCACACTACCATTAGAGATGGTAAAGAGATTAAGATGGTTGAGATAAAGGGGGCGCCAGAGACCTTTGACCTAGATTTAATGAAAAGCCGCATCCAATCAATTACCAGGGAAGATTCTTTGGGCTGGCCTATATACGATAGGACTCTCCATAATCCAGTGGACAACGCTATTGAGGTAGAATCGGATATTGTACTTCTAGAGGGGAACTATCTATTGCTAAATCAGCCGGGCTGGGATGAGATTTCAAAATATGCTGATTATACTATTTCTATTGTGGCAGATGAAAATCAGCTGAGAAATCGTCTTATTGAAAGAAAGGCTCTCAGCGGTAATTCCATAGAAAAAGCCACAGCCTTTGTAGACTATAGCGACATGGTCAATGTGAAGACCTGCCTGAACTATAGCAAAGAAGCTGACCTGATTCTTCAGGTAAAATCAGACAGTACAATAGTATGTTTAAATAGCTGACAGGGTGCATTTTCGTGCAAACCTAGTGCTTAGGGGCTTCCTAAATTTACAATTGTAAATGTTTACAAAACAAATAATCGAACATTGAGCTATCTGACAAATATGATATAAATTGTGAAATTATCTTGCAATTTAACAAAACCAAGCTATAATATACTTAACAGCAGAAAAAATGGTTTCAGAAAGGGAGGTATTGTTCAAGAGAGAGTAGATTATTATTTTTTATTTTAAGTTGGTATTAAAATTCAGAGAATGGAGGTACGGTCCACCAGAGGATTAAATTTTAAAACCAAGTTACAATGTTAAAATCTAGTGAATGGAGGTACAGTCCACCAGAGAATTAACATTAAAAAACACGCGACAATTTCATGATGAGGTCCATCACTGATAAAAAAGCTTTCAAATGGACAGTGACATGAAAAAATAAAACAGAATGTGAGGTATTAGTCCATTGGGATCGATTTTCAGGGGCGGCATCAGCTAGGAATCAAGTGGTTTCGAGTTGGTGTCGCCCGTTTGTTGTGTATATATAGTAGAAAATACAGGAGAAATTATAGGTCGAAACACCTTGACTAAAGGCGCTAAATTCCTTAGAATACTAAATGTTTGCAGGAATGGCGGAATTGGCAGACGCGCAGGCTTCAGGTGCCTGTGGTAGCAATATCGTGTGGGTTCAAGTCCCATTTCCTGCATGAGTCTAGAGAGTTCAGAAAGCTTGAGAAATCAAGGTTTCTGGGCTTTCTTTTTTTGTAAAAATAATCACATTTTGGTGAGACCTAGGTGAGACCCTCGGTATTTGTCCTTCGTTTAAGCTATTGGAATCAAACAAATCTATAATGTCGTCCATGTTATCTTTAGTAGAGAAAGTGTAGTATTTGAGATTTGTCTCAACCGAATGCCCAAGAAGCTCGGCTCTTTTTGCAACAGGAAGATGTAGCTTTGCACAAAGAACATTACTATTTAGGCTCATTCTGAAAGCATGATTGTTGGTAATGTTATAATTCAGGCTTTTTAGTAAACGGCTGAGACACGCGATGTATGCATCTGTTTTTATCCACTCACCATTTTCATGGCAGAATACATACTCTGAAACTATACCTTTTTCAACCTGAAGCTCTTTCAGTTCAGCCAGCAATTCTTTGATTATTTGTGTGAGAGGAAATTTCCTCCCTCCCATTGGGATACCCTTCTCATTTTTTGTCCAGTCGGCATAGTAGTATTCTTTACCACCTTTTTGTCGTTTGGAAAGTTGTTGAGAGTGGATATGAATGTAATTGCCTTTGATGTCTGTCCATTTAAGAGAGGGGAGTTCACCAACACGCATACCTGTTTCTATAGCTAAGAGGATGGCATAACCGTTTATGAAATACCCCTTATACTTCTTTTGATTAAACTTTGAGCGTAATCTTTCTTTGATATGCTTTATTTCCTCATCTGAAAAAATCTTTTCAGATGATTGAGCTTTTCCACAGTCACATTCTTTATAGAATACCTTGTTGCTGAATTTGCTTAGCGGATTGGTCTTGATATAGTCTTTCAGAAGTGCATATTGGAATATCAGATTTAAGACACTTTTATATTCCAAATAAGCCTTCTTTTTGACTTTATGGGCAACTCCCTGTTCATCAACCCATTGAGCCTTCCTAAGCATCTTTAAAGTGTACTCTGACAGCATATCGCAAGTGATGGAACGGATATCTGAGTTGGCAAGCTTTTCATCAATGAATCTTGCAAAAGAAGATTTTAAGTGATATAGAGTTTCGTCACTAACAGCCTCAGTTTTACCTTTATGCTCTAACGCCTGCTCAAATACAGTTTTCATCTTGAAATCAAGCATTGTTAATCCATAGTACGCCATAAGTTTGTCTAGAAGGATTTCCTCTGTTTTGCCATATAGCTTGTGCTTATCAGGTAGAAGCGTGTACCAGAGACCTTTGGTCTCCTTGTATTCAATTTTCCTTGGTGCACCGTTGTTTGTGACGTGCACCTCTTTTATCAGCTTAAGCTTGAGCTGATATGAATTTTCTTTTAGCATCATTATTTGTGATGCGGCATCAGCAAGACTTATTGTACCACATGTTATGCAAGAATTGATATCATGCTGAAGATTCGAAACTTGTTTAAGTTGTTCTTTCAACTCTAGTATGTTTTTATTGAGCATAATAGAGGAAATCATGCTCGTTTTATTCAGTTTTTGCATTGAACACAATCTCCTTTCCATGCAATATTAGTAATGATGCTATTGGGTAAATCTCTATCGAGACATACAGTCTCTATCAGTGGTGCGTTCAAAGTCAACAATCTGATGTGCCAACTTTGAAGCGCCATGTTCAAGATTATCGATAGTCATATTCAAATCATTGTGATAATCAATCAGTCCATTGATTTTGTTTATAAGAGTCAATTTCTGCTCTTCGAGCAGTTTGTTTTTTTGCTCGAGTTCTTCAATCATTTTCTGTTGGCGATATTCTCTTATGTTCATATGTTTCTGCTTTTCACGAATTGGATGCTCTATTTCTAAGCCATGCTGAGTACATATTCTTTCCAATTCTTGATTTTGTGCTCTTTCCCACTGAATTTGGGCTGTATCATGGATGCTTTTTGTCTCTAAACCATAGCCCATCTGATTGAATGCTTTTACTAGTGCGTTCTGCTTTCGCATTCCTCTACTGAGATTATCCGCAACAGGAATATAATCTATGTGTACATGATCTGCACCTGACTCATCTGCATGGTAGTAACAACCTATCATTTGCAAATTTGGATTTCGGGTATTCCAGCTTTCACAAAACTCTTTTAATACTTGTTTTGATGTTTCTGAATCAGGATGATTATTATATGAACCAACTGTTATAATCATTTCATATACACAGTGTTTCTTCTTATCTTCTTGTATCTTTTTGTAGTAGTTTTTTATCTGACGTTCAGTATGACCTTTTTGCTTTTGGCTATCGTTATATTCTTTAATAGCGTCTCTAAAAATTATTTCATATGCTTTTTCTGGTTTTATGTCTAGCCAAGTTTCATGTATTCCGTTTTTATCTATATGTTTTTCTTTTGAGATAACTTTGGCATTACGTAGGTTATGCTGTCTTGCAATGTTTGTGCCGTTGTGAGTTGATATTGTATATTTCATACTTGTATCCTTTCTTTGTTTTTATTTCTTAATAAGCTTGCTCACTTTTTCTGCATTCTCAAAAAAGTGGTTCTATTTATTTGTTCGAACATTCGCAACGGATTTGGTAAAACAATCCGTTGCTCACTTATCTCACTCTTAAATAGAAACCATTTTTATCGAAAGCAGAAATGCATTTCCCAAGCTAGTAACCCAATACTACTTGTGGGGAACCCCACAAGTGATTGGGGCAGGAGGGTATCCCTCCTGCACCTCCCAAATACATCAAAAGTCGGGGCTTATTTTCTCATAGTTTTTTCTGCTGCGAGCTATATTTGAGTTTGAATTGTTAATGTCGCTTTTTGTCGAGCGCAGTATTTCGTAATATGCTTTACCCATCGCGGAATATCTATCTGAATAATATTCGACTTCGATTACAGATTGAGTGTTAGCGAATATTTCGAGTAGGTAGGCAGCATTTGAATCAATCGCATATCTGTATTTTGAATTTTGCTGATACATTAATGGGTCAAAATACTCGAGTCCCAAAGGATTATCTAAACATTTACAAATATATTTGTATGTAGAATTTGGAATGTTTATGTCTAGATTTAGGTATTTGTTTTCCAAAAATTCTCGATACTTTTCCAACTTTTTGATTTTTTCTTTGTAATCATTTTCATTGGATAATATCTCATCATTTTGATTCTTGAGAGTTTGGTTCTCTATTTGGAGCTGAGTACACTTAGCTTCCAACTTATAGTTTTTGATGCGGAGATTATCGAGCTCGTTTTGTGCAGAATTTAACTCTCCGTCTTTTTGTGTTATTTTTTCTTTTGATAATTTCTTTGAAAATAATTTGAACATTTTTCTTTTGTCCTTTCTTTTTAATTTGATAATTTTTTTTGTATAAAGCATCGGCGCCTTTTTGCTTTACAATACTGTTATGGGTTGAGGGCAAAATTTAATATAAAAGCGATACGATTTTTATGTATTTTTATAAAAACAATCTTGATTCGATGTCATCTCCCTCATTTGGTCTGTATGTTGTGTTTATCAAATTGATAATAGCTGTAAAGGACAAGGGCTAAAGCCACCGCAAAAGCGGTTCCTTGACATCTATTACCAATTTGAAGAACTGTCAACAAGACCAAATAAGGGAGAGGGTATTTCGTGAACCGCTAGCATATGTATTCTTGTAATTTAATATCCTTAGCTTTTACTGCGATATTTATATAGTTTTATGTAGATAATTAAAGACGTATATTGATTATTCTTTATTATCCATTCATAATGTAGATATAAACCGCTTAGAAAGCGAATTGCGAAAGGATGATAGACATATGATTAGACATGATATGATTGAACGAGTGGGGGCGTCTTATGTTACCGCTAATATAGAAGGTGGTGAGTATAGCTACGTTCAGGAAGCGGGTTCAAAAGAGGCCTTAGAAAAGGCTCTTGGAAAAAGCTTTAATCATTTCAAACTTGATATTCGCTTTGAAGATGATGACTATGTTGTTTTGATTGAAACAAAGCAAAAGTTTGTAAAAAAGGATGAAAAACAGCTCAATGAGTATTTGCAGGAAGAACGAGTTCTTCACTATGGCAAGAAAATTATAGCCATTCTCGCCAATACGACTGATGACAAAGTCAAGGTATGGCAATCATCTATTGATGATGAACATCTTTTAGAGGATGAAACTGTTCTTGATACTATGGAACACTATAAGTCTCTTTTTGCTATAAATAAGCAAAATGACCGTGAAAAGGTTCTTAAGAACACATATACATTAAATGAGACACTCCATAAAAAGGATATTGATGAAAGACTCCGCAGTCAGTTTGTGGGTACTACTCTACTCTATATCAAAGATGTATTGAAACAGCAAGGAATTACTGTTATCAATGACGAAACAAGACAGCAATTAAAAGAATATTGGAAGGGTTTATCTGCAAAGCAGATTAGAAGTGGCATTGAAGAAACACTTACAAATCTTCTTGATGGCTCTGATAATAAAACACTTAAGGTTGAACTGCTTCAGAAGAACGTCTTGAATGACCAAAAGGTAATGCGACTTGAGAACAAGGACTGGCGTGATGTTCTTGATGAAATTGTAGGTAATATCTACAAATACATAAATACAGATAGTTCTGAGGGACAGGATATACTAAATCTTTTCTTTATTGCTTTTAATAAATATACAGGTAAGGCTGATAAGAATCAGGCTTTTACCCCTGACCATATTACTAATTTTATGTGTCGTGTGACTGATGTTGATAGAACTAAGAGAATCTTTGATGGTACTTGTGGTTCAGGCTCTTTCTTGGTTCAGGCAATGGTTTTAGAACTTGCTGATTGTAACCATCAAAAAGCAACAGATGCAGAAAAGAAAGAAATGCGTCAGAAAGTTGTGAAAGAGCATATCTATGGTATAGAGTTGGAAGAAAAAGCTTTTGGTCTTTCAACTACAAATATGCTGATTCATGGCGATGGAAACTCTAATATTAAAAAAGCAAGCTTATTTGATAGTGAGGATTTTATTCGTAAAGCAGATCCCGATATCATTTTAATGAATCCACCATACAATGCAAAACCCATTACAATTCCAAAAGAATATAAGGACGGGTGGAAAGCTGATGCTAAGGAAGACCCTACTAAGGGGATGGTTTTCTTGAAATATATTTCAGATGTGATTGCTAAAATGAATTCGGAACGAATATCTAAAGGCAAACGCAATAAAGAAGTCAAAGTTGCTATTTTGCTTCCTGTTTCAGCTGCAATAGGAACAAGTAATTTTATATCTGACATGAAAGTTAAGTTGCTTGAAGATAATACACTTGATGCGGTATTTACATTACCTAATGAAATCTTTTATCCTGGAGCCGCTGTATCTGCTTGTTGCATGGTATTTACTTTAGGCAAACCACATGTTAATGCAGATGGTACTGTGAACAAGACTTTCTTTGGATATTACAAAGAAGACGGACATAAAAAGAAAAAGAATCTTGGTCGTATTGAGCAGTTTGATAAGGATAATAATTCTATATGGAAGCAGATTGAAGAAAAATGGATTGACCTATATCGCAATAAAACTGTTGAAGATGGCCTGTCTGCTATGCAGGCTGTATCAGGAGAAGATGAATGGCTTTGTGAAGCTTATATGAAGACAGATTATAGCAAACTTTGCGAAGCTGATTTTCAACAGACGCTTAATAATTATCTCTCATATCTTGTTAAGGAGGGAAAGATTTATGAATCTTAATATAAGTGGTTGGAAATCTTTTTTTCTTAAAGATATATACAATATTCGTATGGGAAATGGTTTTGATAAAAACAAGCTGGATTTAGATACACCAGAAGTTAATTTAGTGTCTAGACAAAGTTATAATAATGGCGTGGATGTTAAGGTAGGGCTTGTGAATGGTACGCAGCCCTTTGAGGCAGGTCTTGTTACAGTAGCTCTAGGCGGCAGTTATTTGGGGTCCTGTTTTGTCCAATTAGAGCCTTTTTATACAGCTCAAAACGTAGCTGTAATGAAGCCAAAGTATAAAGAAATGACCGATGAGGTTAATAATTTTATATCTGGATTGGTAAGATACGAAAGCAGTGTTAAATACTACGCTTTTGGACGTGAATTAAACACCCATATTCGTACTGACTTTGAAGTAAAACTTCCTGTTGACGAAGACGATAATCCTGATTGGCAGTTTATGAAGGATTATATTAAGTCGCTTCATCATAAGCCACTAACTACAAAAAATAAAAGTGTCATTACACCAAAATTAAATGTAAATAATTGGAAGGAGTTCAGAGTTGGTGATTTATTTGATATTCATCCAACAAAAGCCATAGAAGGTGTTAATTCGGAAGAATGTAATGGATATGGCGTCCCATTGGTTGTCAATCAATCAAATAATAATGGCGTTACGGGTTTATGTGATTATCCGCCTTCTGAAAAAGGTGGAATAATAACATTTAGTGATACATGGGAAGGAGAAACTTTTTTCTATCAACCTGACGATTTTGTTGGCTTTGCCCATGTACAAGGAATGTACCCTAAAATGGGAACATTGAGTGGAGAATGCTTGCTTTTTATTTCAACTATACTCGAATTTGAAGCTAGAGGTAGATATAGTTACGGGAGAAAAAAACGCAGAGACATCATAAAGAATGTAATGATTAAATTACCTGCTGATTCAAATGGGAACCCTGATTGGGAATTCATGGAGAACTATATCAAGTCGTTACCATACGGTGACAGATTGGAGGGCTAATTATGGCGAGACCAAAGAAAGACTCACAAGTTGTCAATTTGAATATAGAGCGTAGCATATACGATAAATTTACAGAGTTTTGTGATAACACAGGTCTAACAAAGACTGTGGTTGTGGAACGAGCTTTGGAAATGTACATAGATGCTATGAACAAAAATCCTGAAAAGTTGATGCAAAATAAAAAATAAAAAAGTAAGGGAATCGCAGAAGTTGCGGTTCCCTTTATTTTTGCGAAGGTGAGACCGGAGGTGAGACCTACACAATGCTGATGCCGCAAACCTCCTATTTTATTGATTTTTTCGGTGTGTAGTTTAGTTCAAGTCCCATTTCCTGCATTTAGCCTAGACACATTTGTGTCTGGGCTTTTTTTATTTAAACATAAAGTTCCGTCATTTGTAATTGTTAAGGAGAATCTTTACTTTTTGTAGACACATACTGGTGGTATAATTTTTTATATACAAATAGTATTGGTGGTATCTGTTCTTAAATAGATGACTAATGTATAATCGCATTTGTCACAAGGAGCACGAATATGAAAAAAACACTTTCTGAGAATATACGAAGATTTAGAAAAGACAGAAAAATGACGCAGGAAAAACTTGCGGAAGCCCTTGGTGTAACAGTAGGTGCTGTATACAAATGGGAATCGGGACTGTCGACACCTGAATTGAGTCTCATTGTTGAAATGGCGGATTTATTTGACACATCGATTGATGTGCTCTTGGGATATAGAGTCAAGGATAAGCGCATTGAAACAATCCTGAATAATATAAGAAATCTGGCAACAACTTTCGATCCAAAGGCTATAAATGAGGCGGAAAAAGCCCTTTTAAAATACCCTAATTCCTTCATGATGGTATATGAATGCGCAGAAATATACAGTGTTTATGGAATGAGTTCTAATAATCGTTCATTAATGAACAAATCTTTAGAGCTCTTTGAAAAAGCCAACATGCTGATTTCGCAAAACACAAATCCTCGTATAAGCACAGTGACCATACAAGGAAATATTGCGTATTTGTATTTTTCACTGGGAGAATTTGAAAAGGGACTGGAAAAACTGAAAGAAAACAATGCGGATTCGATGTATAGCACTGAGATTGGGGCATATTTGTCTATTCAAATGAATAGAACAGATGAAGCAGCATCTTTTTTGTCAGAAGGGATGGTAAAAGCTTTTTCAGAATTAGTGACAGCAATTACCGGATACATTTTTGTTTATTGCTCGAATAAAAACTGGAATAAGGCACTGGAGATAACAAATTATGGAATCGATGTTCTTTCCGGGATGAAATCGGGACCCCAAGGGGATTCTATAGACAGAGCTTACTCAGAGTTACTTGCTGCATTGTCTTTTATAGAAAGAAAAAAAGGAAGGATAAAGGAATCTGATCTATCACTTGAAAAAGCTGTTAAGATTGCCAAGAAATTTGATTCCAATCCAAACTACAGCACAAATATACTTCGATATACAGAGGATACTTATTTTTTAATATACGATATGTTCGGAGCCTGTGCTTGTGACAGTATAATAAAAATCCTTGAAAAACTTGGAGACAGAGAGCTTTCCAAGAAATGTAGGGAATTGATAGAACGTGAATAACATAGTTTTGAGATGGTTTCAATAAAGAAAAATGACTATCTGAGATTATTTGATGTATATTCCTGATAATTAAATAAATTTTAAAAAAAATTACGCAGAAAAAAGGATATCCTTTTTTTCTGCGTAATTTGTATTATAGAGGTTCGTGTTAAGCAAAATTTGGAGGCTAAAATGGGCACAATAAGAGAAATGATTGAGCAGATGGAGAGGGAGACTCTTAGTTGTTATGCTACGCTCAATGAGAATTCAAAAGGGCGAGCTAAAGACGAGCCACAGTGTGATATCAGACCTCTTTTTCAGAGAGATAGGGATAGAATCTTACACAGTAAGGCGTTTCGTAGACTTAAAAATAAAACGCAAGTATTTCTTACTCCTCAGGGTGATCACTACAGGACGAGATTATCTCACACATTAGAAGTTTCACAGAATGCAAGGACTATTGCTAAGGCCCTCAGACTTAATGAGGATTTGGTTGAGGCAATTGCTCTTGGTCATGACTTGGGACATACACCATTTGGTCATGCAGGTGAGGCACAGCTTAATGCCATGTGCTCTACTGGATTTATCCATTCAGAGCAGAGTGTGCGCATTGTTGAGAAATTGGAAAAGGGCGGCCAGGGTCTTAATCTCACATGGGAGGTTATAGATGGTATCAGAAATCATCAGACCAGTGGACATCCAGCCACACCTGAGGGACAGATTGTCAGACTATCTGACAAGATAGCATATGTTAATAGTGATATAGATGATGCCATCAGAGCGCAGATTCTTACAGAGGAGGATATTCCTCTTGAAATCAGAAAGACTCTTGGTATGTCATCAGCAGTTAGACTTGATACACTTATTCATGATGTAATCATTAGCAGCCAGGATAGCCCTGTTATCAAGATGTCGCCTGAGATAGAGGAGGCCATGGCAGAGCTTCGCCGCTTCATGTTTGCCAATGTCTACAAGGATTCAGTGGCAAAGGTAGAAGAGGTCAAGGCTAAGCGTATGATTCGAGAATTATACGAGTATTACACAGTTCATTTTGATGAGCTCCCAGACCGCTATCGCGCTATGGAAGATGAGGGCGAGAGTGAAGAGCGCATCATTTGCGATTATATTTCTGGTATGACAGACCAGTATTGCATTACTAAATTTAACGAATACTTCATGCCAAAGGCATGGGTAGTAGATGGATTTTAATAAATATACGGGAGAATAAATGCCTTATTATTCAGAAGACGTCGTTGAGGAGGTCCGTTCCAGGACTGACATTGTAGACGTCATTTCAAAGTATGTTAACTTACAAAAAAAGGGCAGCCAGTATTTTGGACTATGTCCCTTTCATAATGAGAAGACAGGCTCTTTTTCCGTTAGCCCGCAAAAGCAGATGTACTATTGCTTTGGTTGTGGTGCTGGAGGCAATGTTTTTAGTTTCCTTATGAACTACGAGAACATGACCTTCAAGGAAGCAGTTGAGGAGCTTGCAGGTCAATGTGGAGTTACTTTGCCTCAGAGGGAGATGACCTATCAGGAGAGACAGCATGCCGACAAGCGCAGTCGTCTCTTTGAGATTAATAAAGAGGCAGCGGCTTATTATTACAAGCTACTTCGTTCTCCAGCGGGAGAGCAGGCCATGGCCTATTTCACTAAGAGAGGTTTATCTCAGGAGACTCTTCATAAATTTGGCTTAGGCTGTACCAGCAAGTATTCTGATTCCCTTTATAAATATCTGAGGGAAAAGGGATATGATGACAATATCCTTAAGGATTGTGGTCTTATCACTATCGATGAGAAGCGTGGCGGCCATGACAAGTTTTGGAACAGAGCTATGTTTCCTATATTTGATGCCAATGGTAAGGTAGTTGCCTTCGGTGGTCGAGTAATGGGTGATGGTGAGCCTAAATACCTGAACTCTCCAGAGACTGAGATTTTCAACAAATCTCGTACATTGTTTGGATTGTATTTTGCTAGAAAGACTCGCCGTGAGCAGTTTATTTTGTGCGAGGGATATATGGATGTTATATCCTTACACCAGGCTGGATTTGACAATGCAGTAGCATCTCTTGGAACTGCCCTTACAGAGGGCCATGCAGGTATGCTGAAGCGCTATGTCAAGGACGTATATTTGAGCTATGACTCCGATGGAGCCGGTCAAAAGGCAGCCCTTAGAGCGATTCCGATTTTGAAGCGAGCAGGTATTTCTTGCCGCATCATAAATATGACTCCTTACAAAGACCCTGATGAGTTTATCAAGGCACTTGGAGCAGAGGAATATGAAAAGCGTATTTTGAATGCAGAGAACAGCTTTATGTATCAGATACGCATGCTTCAAAACAATTACGATATGACAGACCCTGAGAAGAAATCAGACTTCCAGAAAAAGGCAGCGGAGATGATAGTCCTAGAGTTTCCTACTCAGCTAGAGAGGGAGAATTATACCGATGCTGTAGCTGCTACATTTAACATTCCAAAGGATGCCTTGGCTAAATACATTATTGAGCTGGGAGCATCGGGGATTACAGCCAAGCCTGAGAATCAGGGGTTTGAAGGCAGAGCTAAGGCCCACAAGGCAAAGGATGATGGGATGAAATTCTCACAGCGTCTGCTTATTACATGGTTGGTTGAGGATCCATCCATTTTCCCTAAGGTTCAGCCTTTTGTGGGACCTGATGATTTTGAGGATGGTGTATATAAAAAGGTTGCCGAAGAGGTTTTTAAAAGCTGCGAGGACAACAAATCCGTAGACACTGCCAGAGTGGTTGATATGTTTATGGACGAAGAGGAACGCAAGACTGTTGCGGCACTTTTTAATACCACTGTAGGAGAACTTACAGACAATGCTGATTTGAGCAAGGCCTTAAAAGAGACGTTGCTTAGAATAAAGAAAAATTCGCTCGCGCTGTTAAAGGCAAACAATGCCGATTTTGCTAGATTCAAACAGACTAATGACAGCTTAAAGAAACTTGAGCGTACCAATATTTCACTATAAGAAAGGAATAACAATGGCAAAGAAGAAAGTTGATGAGTTAATCGAAAACGGAGATTTAAAGGCTGCTGCTGATGAGTTTTTAGCTCAGGCAGAAGCAGAAGAAGTCGATGAGGTAGATGAAGACACAGATGACAAAGATGTAGATTTTGGCGATATCGAGGAGATTTCGGCAGAAGATCTTGAGTTTAATGAGCATGATTTTGACAACATCGATGAGAAGGAAGATGACGATGATGTTGATGAATTCTTGGCTTCAGTAGGAGCAAAGACATCAATGCTCATGGATGACGATGATGACGACGATGATGATGGCGATTCATTCGGTAGTGATGAGCTTGATTCAAAGGTAGCTGAGCTTATCAAGATTGCTAAGGCTCAGAAGAGCATTATCGAGGACTATGAGATTTCAGAGTTCTTAAAGGATTATAAAATAGATGCAAAGCAGATGGAGCGTATCCTTACATACTTAGATAAAAAGGGTATCGATGTTAACTTCTCATCAGGCCCATCTGATGCACTTTTACTTGCAAGCGATGATGAGGATCTTGAAGACATTGATATGTCAGTGCCTGATTCAGTCAGCATTGAAGATCCAGTTCGTATGTACCTTAAGGAGATTGGTAAGGTACCACTTCTTTCAGCTGAGGAAGAGGTTGAGCTTGCTCAGAGAATGGAAGATGGAGATCAGGAGGCTAAGAACAAGCTTGCAGAGGCTAACCTTCGTCTTGTTGTTTCAATCGCAAAGCGTTACGTAGGACGTGGTATGCTTTTCCTTGACCTTATTCAGGAAGGTAACCTTGGTCTTATGAAGGCTGTTGAAAAGTTCGATTATCACAAGGGATACAAGTTCTCTACATATGCTACATGGTGGATTCGTCAGGCTATCACACGTGCTATCGCAGACCAGGCCCGTACAATTCGTATTCCAGTACATATGGTTGAGACTATCAACAAGCTCATCAGAGTTTCTAGACAGTTACTTCAGGAGTACGGCCGTGAGCCTTCTCCAGAAGAAATCGCTACAGCTATGGGCATCACAGTTGACCGTGTACACGAGATTCTTAAGATTTCTCAGGAGCCAGTTTCACTTGAGACTCCAATCGGTGAGGAGGAAGATAGCCACCTTGGAGATTTCCTTCCAGACGAAAATGTTCCTGTGCCAGCTGAGGCAGCTACATTTACACTTCTTAAGGAGCAGCTCCACGAGGTACTTGATACACTTACAGAGCGTGAGCAGAGAGTACTTATCCTTAGATTTGGTCTTGAGGATGGCAAGGCTCGCACACTTGAGGAAGTAGGTAAGGAATTCAACGTTACTCGTGAGCGTATTCGTCAGATTGAGGCTAAGGCACTTAGAAAGCTTCGTCACCCTAGCCGCAGTAGAAAGTTAAAGGATTATTTAGACCAGTAAATGCATAATATAATCCGAACAATAGTGAAGGATTATGTTATCTCAAGAACTGCCCATTGCCGAAGGCAATCTTAAATACAGTTCTTCCTTGGATATTATTACAACAGAGTTAACATATTATAATGATAAAATTGTCACCAAGATTGCAAATTGTATACGATATGGTTCCTCGCTGCGGCACTGTGGCTGATGTGGGATGTGATCATGGCTATTTGACTATTTCTCTTTTGGAAAATGGCGTAGCAGATTCTGCCATAGCTATGGATATTAATGCAGGCCCACTTAAAAAGGCTCAGGAGAATATCACTGCAGCAGGACTTTCATCTAGGGCTTCCCTTAGGATTTCTAACGGATTACAGAAGCTTGAAGAAAATGAAGCAGATGTTATATGTATTTGTGGCATGGGTGGCACACTTATTGGTAAAATAATAGTAGCAGAGGAAAGGGTGGCCAAAGCGGCCGAGACCCTTATCATCGAGCCTCAGTCCGATTACTATTCCTTAAGAAAGACTCTTATGGAAATGGGGTTTGTAATCATTGACGAGGATTTGACCTGCGAAGAGAACAAGATATATCCTATAATAAAGTTATATTACGAGCCGGATGAGGGCAAGCGTACTCATTTGAGTGAGGCGGAGCTTGAATACGGCCCTGTGATTATAAAAAAGGTACCTAAGCTTTTGGTTAAGCTTTTAGATAAAAATGAGAAGGAATATTCTTCTATCCTTGAGTCTTTGGAAGCTAAAAAGACCGGCAAAAGCGATGCAATTTTATCTAGAATGCAGCAGCTAAGACATGAGCTTGATTTGATTGCTCAGGTGCGAAATACAATCTAGGAGGAGTGGGGCTATGGCAAAAGTAATCATTAACGACAGAGAAGAGACTTATGAGGATGGCATTCGTTTAGTTGATATTGCAGCCATTCATCAGGATGAGTACAAAGACGATATTGTGCTTGCAAAGTACAAAGGCAGTCTTACAGAGCTACACAAAGTGATTAATGGAGTAGGGACTCTAGAGTTTCTTACTACTGCAGACAAGGATGGGCGTAGAGCCTACAGGCGAAGTGTGGTTTTCTTGCTTCAGCGTGCTCTTATGGATGTTTACCCATTGCCAGATAATCCATACCTTAGAGTAGAGCATTCTCTTGGACAGGGAGATTTCTGTACAATCGAAGGTGTTGGAGATATTACAGAAGACAAATTACAGGAATTAAAATCTGTTATGCTTGATTTGGTTGAGCAGGATATTCCATTGAAGAAATATTCCATCAAGACTACTCAGGCTAAGGAGATGTTCCACAGCTTCAACATGAAGGACAAGGAACAGCTTCTGAAATATAGAACAAGTTCTAACATTAACGTTTACGATTTGGATGGATGTATCGACTATTTTTATGGATATATGGTACCATCCACCAAATATCTTAGATATTTTGACTTGCTAAAATTCGAAAATGGATTTATGCTTATGTTCCCGAATGGGGACAAATTAGTTGGCGACACTAGAAAGGTGGCTGAGTTTACTAACCCAATCAAGCTATTTAGTGTTCAGCAGGCATCATCTGAGTTCGGTCGCACCATGGGTGTGCCTACAGTTGGTGCTTTAAACGAAGCGATTGCCACTGGCAGAATCAAGGACATCGTATTATCCCAAGAGGCGATAATGGAACGCAATATAGGCGATTTGGCTCGCACCATTGCGTCCAACCACGATGTTAAGTTTGTCATGATGGCAGGTCCTTCCTCATCTGGTAAGACCACATTCTCACACAAGCTTTCAGCTCATTTGAGAGCCTTAGGTTGTGTGCCTCATCCAGTGCCTCTAGATGATTTCTACTTAAATAGAGATCAGATGCCGATAGATGAGTACGGTGAAAAGGATTTTGAGTCCATTGAGGGACTTGATATTTCATATTTCAACGAATGCATGGTAAAGCTTTTAAATGGTGAGCGTGTTCTTTTGCCAAACTTCAATTTTAAAACTGGCAAGAGAGAGTACAATGACCACTATATGCAGCTTGGTCCAAATGATATTCTTGTTATTGAGGGTATCCATGGTCTTAACGACAGAATGAGTGCATCTCTTCCAGCAGAGAGCAAATACAAAATTTACTTATCAGCTTTAACTCAGCTTTCAATAGATGAGCACAACCCGCTTTCTACAGCAGATGGACGTCTTATCCGTAGAATCGTCAGAGATTCTCGTACACGTGCCACATCAGCTGCAGAGACAATAGCAATGTGGGATTCAGTTAGACGTGGAGAGGAAAAATACATTTTCCCATTCCAGGAACACGCCGACTATTTATTTAATACAGCTTTAATTTATGAGATGGCTGTGCTAAAATTATACGTCGACCCACAGCTTTATGCTATTGAACCAGATCATCCGATGTATGCAGAGGCCAAGAGACTCATTAAGCTTTTGGATTACTTCTTACCTATGTCACCGGATGTTATTCCAAACAATTCTCTTGTTAGAGAATTCATCGGAGGCAGCTGTATCCTATAGCAGCCTCAATTAAAAAGTTAATAAAGGTCCGATGAGTAGTCGCTGCTTTACTGTAATGGTAGAGGAGAGGAAAGTCCGGGCTTCACAGGGCAAGGATGCCAGCTAACGGCTGGTGGAGGTGACTCCAAGGATAGTGCAACAGAGATATACCGCCAGTTTCACGATTTCCTGCGTCAAGCTTGAAAATCGTGAAACTGGTAAGGGTGGAAAGGCGGTGTAAGAGACCACCGTATCGCTGGTAACAGCGGTAGCCATGTAAACCCCATCCGAAGCAAGTTCTAAAAAGCGCGTACGCGGCCCGCCAGCGCTAGGTTGAACGCTTGAGACCACTGGCGACAGTGGCCCTAGATAGATGACTACTTTAAAAGACATAACCCGGCTCACAGTCGGGCCTTTTTGTATCTATTCAGAGCTAAGTAAAAAATACACTAACCTAGTCTGCTTGCAAGCTAGTTTAGTGTATTTTTTATTTAGCGAGATACACACATGAGCAAAAGTAAAGCGCGTTAGCGCGATTTTGCGAATGGGTGGCTGAATAGATACAAAAGAATGGGTGGCTGAATAGATAATATTCACTGCCAGTATTTTCTGAATATATTGTGATAATTACTAAAGGATGACGAAAAATTGGCTCGACAGAGGGAATTATTTACAAATGTGAAATTTTTGTGTCTTAAATCCTTGAATCGTGCTATAATTATTGTAGTTTATGCGGGAGAATGTAGTTGTGGAGGTACTTTGTTGTTGTGTTTTAAAAGGATGGTGTAATAATGGAATATCACGTAGGCGATTATTTAGTTCATGAGGGAAGTGGAGTATGTCAGATTGAGGATATTGATGACATGGAGCTTATGGGCAAAGGTTCTCGCAAAACTTATTATTGTATGGCCCCTGTATTTAAGGCAGGAGCAAAGGTATTCACACCTACAGTTGGGTCTACTGTTAGACTTCGTCCAGTAGCAGAGGCTGAGACTTTTACTAGAATTCTTGAGAACATCGACGACATTCAGTGTCTGGAGGAGCCAAACGACAGAGCTCTTCAGGAGCGTTTCAAAGAGGTTATGGCGGAGTTTACACCAGAGGCTATGGCATCTGTAGTTAAGACAGTTCTTCTTAGAAAATGGCAGCGTATTCAGTCTGGCAAGAAAGTTATGGCATTAGATGAGAAGACTCTTAATGTTGCAGGAAGAAAGCTTTACGAGGAAATGGCATTTTCTATGGGCAAGGATATTACTTATGCTCAGGATTTGTTTGAGAGTACTCTTAAGGCACATACAGCTGATTCAGTTTTGATAGGGGCATAATTAATGAATTTTCCTTATACTAGAGTAACTAATAGCATAAAAAATAATAATGGTCTTGTTACAGCTTTAAAAGTGATGGACAAGGCCATTACTTATATTACGATTATATTTTATCTTTATTTCTTATATTTCTGCTACAAATGGATTCCAGGAGATGGCGGAGTGCTTCTTTATAGGAGCATTTTGGTGCCGGGAGTTTCTTTTGTAGCTGTTTCTCTTTTTAGAAAGGCAATCAGCGCACCTAGACCTTATGAGGTCTTTGGTTTTGTTCCAGCTTTAGATAAAGACACTGTTGGCAAGAGCTTTCCTAGCCGACATGTGTTTTCTATATTTATGATTTCTATGACATTTCTTCAGTCATCAGTTCTTATGGCTGTTGTAATTTCTGTGCTTGGAATCTGCCTTGCTATCATTAGGGTAGTGGGCGGCGTTCATTTTATTAAGGACGTTGTGGCAGGTGCAAGTATCGCAATTATTATTTCCATCATATGTTATGGTATTTTGGGTGGCGTTTTTGGACTTCTTATGCTACCATTTTAATTAAGTATAAGTAAATATTGGAGATAGTTCTTCTAAATAAGAGGGAACAGGAGAATTACTAATGAAAAAGAACGTAAAAAGGGCGCTAGCTGTTTTCTTCAGCGTTCTTGGTACAGTACTTGGCATATACATTGGTGGATACTGGTTATTTGTTCGTCCGGTATACTGGCTGGTTACCAGTTTTACTGGCGGTACTCTTACAGCGGGGATTCTACTTATCAATGTCATCAAGATTTTTGTCGCATCCACAGTTGGAGGAGCAATATGGATTATTTGCGACATTATTGCAAGCTACTTTAGGGACTTGCCTACCGATGACTAGATAGAGAATTAATAAACAAAAGTATTTATTGGGAGGTAAGATGTAATGACAGGGAACGTAATTGTGGGACAATCAGGCGGACCGACCGCCGCAATTAACTCTTCATTAGCGGGAGTTATCAGAACAGCTAAGGACCGTGGCGCTAAAAAAGTATTCGGTATGCTCCACGGCATCAAAGGATTAATGGATGAACAATACATTGATCTTTCCGATTACATCAAAAATGATTTGGATGTTGAGCTTCTAAAGCGTACACCAGCGGCATATTTGGGGTCATGCCGTTTCAAGTTACCAGAGATTCACGAGGATATGAAAACTTACGAGAAGATTTTTGAAATCCTCAATAAGCTAGAAATCGAAGCGCTTATATACATTGGTGGAAATGATTCCATGGACACCATTAAAAAGCTTTCTGATTATGCTATTCTTACTGGATCAGATATCAGATTCGTGGGATGTCCTAAGACAATCGATAACGATCTGGCTCTTACTGATCACACACCTGGATATGGTAGTGCAGCTAAATACATCGGTACTTCTGTAAAAGAAATCATCAGAGATAGCTATTGCCTTGAGTATAGCAAGGGTCTTGTTACTATCGTAGAGATAATGGGACGTAATGCAGGCTGGCTTACTGGCGCATCTATCCTTGCAAAAGGAGAGGATTGCGAGGGCCCTGATTTGATTTACTTACCAGAGGTAGCTTTTGATATTGAAAAATTTAAGCAGAGAGTTGAAAAGCTATTGAAGACTCAGTCTTCTGTAGTTATCTGTATTTCAGAGGGTATCCACACTAAGGACGGCAAGTACGTCTGCGAGCTTGGCAACAATGTTGAGTTCGTAGATGCATTTAACCACAAGCAGCTTACTGGTACAGCAGCATATCTTTGCAATTACATAGGCGCAGAGCTTGGCTGCAAGACTAGAGCTATCGAGCTTTCTACTTTACAGAGAGCTGGTTCACATCTTGCATCTCGAGTTGATATCTTAGAGGCATATCAGGTAGGTGGTGCAGCTGTCCTTGCCGCTGATGAGGGCGATACTGGCAAGATGGTTACACTTATCCGTCATTCTGATGACCCATATCAGTGTGGTACTGAGGTCAAGGATGTACATAAGATAGCAAACGATGAAAAGCTTGTTCCACGTAATTGGATTACACATGATGGAACCTATGTTACAGAGGCTTTCATCACATATGTAAGACCATTGATTCAAGGCGATGTATCACCAATCATGGTTGATGGTATACCAAGACATATATATAGACCAACTAAGAAATCTAATTAATAGTTTTATTATTGGAGGGGTTATAAATGCAGGTATTTCATGGAACAATTCTCACTTGTGACGAGAAAAATACTGTAGCGAACTATCTGGTAGAACGAGAAGGTAGAATTGCCTATATCGGAGAGACGCTACCTACACAGTACGAGGTTGTACCACCAATTGAATTGGGAAATAATGTTATGATACCAGCTTTTGTTGATACTCATTTGCATTATTCAGGTTTTTCCGTTTTGCATAGGATGTTTCCAATCAGTGATACAGATTCCAATGCAAATATTTTGGAACAGTTAAAAGAATACTCTGCAAATACCCGAGAAAATATAGTAGTTGGATTTGGCGCTACTGAGTATGCGGTTACCGAGGGCCATCTTATCCTTAAGGAGCAGCTTGATTTGGCTTGCAACGACAAGCCTGCATTCATTATCAAGCACGATGCCCACTCAGGTGTTGCTAACACTTTGTTTTTAAATGCCATTCAATCTAAAATAGCTAATTTAAGAGGCTATAATCCAGATACTGGAGAATTGAGACAGGAGGCCTTTATGGCAGCTTGTGAGTTCATTACTCACGGCCTTTCTACCAAAAAGGTCATAGACTCTATGGTGGAGACAGCTGACTTCCTTGCTAGCAAGGGTATAGGACTTATTTGCTCAGCCAGTGGACTTGGCTTTATCAGGGACTACGATTTTGATATGGAGCGTTCTGTTGCCAAGGGACTTGATAATGGCATGCAGATACGTGCAGCATACCAGACAGCCAACATGGATAAGATTGCCAAAAAGGACATGACTCGAGTTGTGTTTGCCAATTTGGACGGCACTTTCTCAAATATGGATGCAGCGCTAATCGACAATTATGAGACTATTAATAATAAGGGATTATCTTATTTCCAAGATGTAGATGTTCAGAAATTTTGTATAAATGCTAACAGAGCTGGCTACCAGATTGCACTGCATGCTGTGGGTGATGCTGCCTTCGAGCAGGCTGTCAATGCCATCGCAATGGCTTTGGAGGATTATCCTAGATATGATCATCGCCATGTGATACTTCATGGTAGTTTACCTACTGAACAGGGACTAAAGACCTGTGCAAAATACAAGATAATGATATCTATGAAGCCTTCCATGTTATCTCATACTGACGGAGCGGAGGAGTTCCTTGAGAGCATGATAGGCAAGGAGCGACTTTCTAGAATTAATCCTCTTAGAACTATTGAGGATTTAGGCATAAAAGTGTGCTTTAATTCAGATGCACCAGCATCAGATCCAGACCCAATTCTTTGGATACATGATGCATGCAACAACAAAAATAAATCTCAGTCAGTTACTGTATATGAGGCACTTAGAATGGCCACATATAACGGAGCATTTTCTCTTTTCGACGAAAAGGAGAGGGGTTCTCTAGAAATGGGTAAGAGCTGTGATTTAACAATTCTTGATGCTAATCCATTTGATGTACCAGTGGATGAGATTAAGAATATCAACGTGGTAGATATGTATCTTAAGGGCAAGCCATATCAGCGTTCGAGAATGGGCTCTATGGCCACTATGTTAAGAGGTATGTTCCCACAATAATATGATTTGTATTTATGAGGCGCCCCTTTTATATTGAAGGAGCGCCTTTATTTCTTAATTAGGAAATAACAGGAGTTTTGCAAAGCAAAACTCCATTTTATAGGAGAATAATATGTCACTTTCCCTTATTATTGGAAATTCCGGCAGTGGAAAATCTACAAGCATCTATACTCGAATCATCAAAGAGTCTATGGAACATAAGGACAAAAATTTCCTGGTGATTGTACCAGAACAATACACCATGTCTACCCAGAGACTTCTAGTTTCAATGCATCCTAATAAATGTATTATGAATATTGATGTGCTTTCATTTAACCGACTGGCATATCGTGTTTTTGAGGAGCTTGGGGCGGCTGTTCATGCGGTTTTGGATGATACAGGCAAATCCCTTGTAATTAGAAAGCTTGTTGAGAACCATTTAAATGACCTTAGTGTTTTGAAAAATAACATTACAAGAGTCAGTTATATCACTCAGGTTAAATCATTGATTTCGGAGATGACTCAATACAACATTACGCCAGAAAAGCTAAAGGCAATGATTGATTCTCCTACAATGTCAGAGAGCTTTAAAAGAAAGGCTACGGATTTATCTGTATTATACAGTGCTTTTCTTGATTTTATAGATGGCAAATACGTCACCACAGAGTCAATTTTATCTACTTTAAATTCTATGATAGATGACTCTGATATAGTCTGCGATTCCACTGTGGTGTTAGATGGATTTACTGGATTTACTCCAATTCAATATCAGTTGGTGGAGCATATGCTTAAGATCTGCTCGGAGGTGGCAGTTACTATTACAGCAGATGAGAGTACACCTCTCTTTGAAGATTTGGCTGATGATGAATTGTTTTCTATGTCATCAGAATTTGTTCGTAAGCTAAGTACCATTTCAAAAAGAGCTGGCGTAGAAATTAATGAACCATGTTACATTTCAGAAGATAATGGCTGGCTTAGTACCAATCCTGTCCTTAGTCACCTGGAGAATAATATTTTTAGAAACAAGACGAAGGTCTATGAGGGGGATGTAAATGACGCTATTAATCTTGTTAGTCTAAAAAACGCCAGAGAAGAATTAGAATTTGTTGCGATTAATATCAGCAGACTTGTAAGAGCAGGGATGCATTACAAGGATATAGCTGTTGTGGCTCCTGATTTGGAGCAGTATAGATATCTTGTTTCAGGGATTTGGTCAGATTACAATATCCCTTACTTTATTGATGCCAAAACTGAGATTTTGTTCCATCCAATGTCAGAGATGGTAGATTCTCTTTTTGACATAATAAGCAGAAATTTCAGATGCGAAGATGTATTTAGATTTTTAAGAACTGGCCTTACAGATTTATCTTTCCAGGAGATTGATTATCTGGAAAACTACATTATTGCAACGGGCATTCGTGGAAAAAATAAATATTTTCACCCATTTGCAATTAGATCCAATTCATATAAAGAGGATGAGGATTTACTAAAAGTAAATGAAATTCGAGAAAAGTTTATAAAACCTTTTGTAGATTTTGAAGGGGCTGTGGGAAAAGAGGCAACTGTCCAGGATATAGCAAAGGCCCTATATAGATTTTTCCTTGCCTATGATGTGGAAAAAAAGATAAATGCAAGAGGCAAACTATACGAGGAAACTGATGCAGTTAAATCAAAAGAGTACAGCCAGATTTATCCTGTAATCATTGATATATTAGACAAAATGGTCTCTATATTAGGTGATGATGTAATGGACATGGAAGAGTTCCATGACATCTATGAGGCTGGCCTTTCTGCAGCATCTATAGGCGTTATACCTCCAGCTGCCGACAGTGTTATTTTTGGTGATATAGAAAGAACAAGATTATCAAATATCAAGGTGTTATTTTGCCTGGGAGCATCTGATGATTCCATTCCTAAAAAGGTGGAAAATGGAGGTATCCTTTCTCAGCTAGAGAGAGAGCAGCTACTTGATTTAGGATTTGAACTTGCACCTTCCGATAGGCAAAAGTCTTTTAGACAGCGATTCTATCTTTATTTGATGCTTACAAAGCCAAATGAAAAGCTTTTCCTTACTATGCCTCGAGTAGATGGTGCAGGCAAGGGTGTTAATCCATCATATCTTGTGGACGTGATTACCAAACTTTTCCCTGCAGTAAGCCTTAGGGAAGTAGAGGACTTTGATATTGCGGATAGGACTCTTGCGAAAAAAAGTAGCCTTAAGCTTTTGATAGAGCTTATCAATCGTATCAGCACATATGGAATTGAGAGTCTAGACGATAGAGAAAAAGGCGTATTTGTATACTTAATTGACTGGGCGAAAAATGAGGAGTCTGTTGATTTTGATACATGCCTAAAAGCAGCCTTTTATGAGCATTCACCTGAAAAGGTAGATGAGGATATAATGCTGGCAGTCAACGAGGCATTTAATGAGGATGAGACAGTTTCTGGCTCTGTATCAAAATTTGAAGAATACAATGAATGCGGCTACAAATATTTTCTCACCTATGTTTTGAACCTTAAGGATAGAGAAGAATTTGAGCTATCTAGTATCGACATGGGTAACTTTTACCATGAGGCTATTGAACGCTATTCTGATAGTCTAAAGGCGGATGGCAAGAGCTTTAAGTCTGTTTCAAAAGAAGAGAGAGAAGCTTATATTGACATGGCTATAAATCAGACGTTTGAAGCTATGGCAAAGGTAAACACTCTTGAGGATTCTACACAGCGATACATAGTAGAATCTATGAAGGACACCCTGAGATATACGGTGGCGGTCATTACTACACAGATAAAAAGAGGAGAGTTTGAGCCAGCATTTTTTGAGGAGCCAATTCAAACATCTATTACAGACGATGTAAGTGGAGAGACTATCGCCAATTTAAAAGGCAAGGTAGACAGAATTGATATAGCAGGCGATGAGGATAAGGCGGTTAGAATTATTGACTATAAGTCTAGCGGCCACAAGCTGGATTTGAACGAATGCTACTATGGACTTTCTATGCAGCTGCCTATCTATATGGGAGTTGTTCTTGAAAAGTTAAAGGAGCGTTATCCAGATTCCAAGCTGCACTCATCAGCCATGCTTTACTATGAGATGGCCAACAAATATTTAGAGGCATCTAAAAATGCTTCCACTAGAGAAGAGGATAGACTTAAGCTTAGTAAGATGGAAGGACTTTTATCCTCTGATAAGGATGATTTGTATGCCAATGATTCTACTGTTGGTACGCTAGAGGGACAGACAGATAAGTCGTCCATTGTTCCTTATGCAATTAAAAAGGATGGTGATCTTGCTAAGACCACTAATGCCGTCAGTCGAGAGGATATGGAGACTGTTATTAAATACGGAGCATATACAGCCCAGCAGGCGGCTAAAGATATAATCGCCGGTAAATTTGATTGCACACCCGCTAGACTAGGGTCAATAGATGCATGTCGTTTCTGTAGATATAGGAGCGTCTGTCATTTCAATGAAAATGAGCAGGGATATGAAGCTAGAACTTTTGCAAAGCTAGAGGATAGAGACGAAGTCATTAGACTTATGAAGGAAAAGATGGAAGAAGGAGAGTAAAAGTGGCGTTAACTGAAGAACAGATTAAAGTTCGTGATACAAGAAAAAAGAATATGTTAGTAAGCGCTGCTGCTGGAAGTGGAAAGACATTTGTGCTGGTAGAGCGCATTATCTCAGAGATACTTGATGAGAAAAATGGCATTGATGTAGACCGTATTCTTGTGGTGACATTTACTACAGCCGCTGCTGCTGAAATGAAGGACAGGATTCGCGTGGCCATTGACAAGGCTGTGGCTGAAAAGGCAGACAATGGCAGGATTCGCTCTCAGGCAACACTTATTCACAATGCCCAGATTCGTACTATAGATAGCTTCTGTAACTGGGTGGTTAAGAATTATTTCTACGAGATAAATATGGATCCATCTTTCAGAGTTGGGACCGCAGGTGAGCTTAAGATGCTTTCTGATGAGGTGTTTTCTGATTTGCTTTCAAAGCGACTTCAGGAAAATGAAGCTGACTTTAGACTTTTAGCTGATGCCTATATAGTAGGGCGCAATGTAGACACTCTAAAAAATATGATTTTTGAGCTTCATGCAAAGGCTACTAGTTTTGCATGGGTGGATGAATGGTACGATAACGCACTTCGCATATACGATATTGTTTCTATAGAAGCCCTTCAGGAATCTGATTTTATGAAGGCTTTACTTGACTACACCAATATGAGCTTGGATTCTATCATCGGAAGAATCAAAAGATTTTTAAGCTTATATACAGTGGACTGTGACTCAAAGGACAAGACCATTTTTTCAAATGAACTATCATACTTTACTGCTATTTATGACGCAGCTACCTACGAAGAAAAGAGAGTTTTATTTGATGGATTTGATCCAGAAAGATGGTCTAGCAAAAACACATCTCTTAATGAATATGAGGCACAGCAGGCAAAGGATTTTAGATATGACTATAAAAAGATGATTGATAGCTTGAAGGCTGACTTTTTCAATCTTTCTATTGAAGAGCTGTTTGACAGCTTGATATATGTGAAAAGACAGGCGGTAGCTCTCATAGATTTTGCCAGAGATTATTCAGATGCTTTGATGGCAGAAAAAAGAAAAAAGAATATTTTTGATTTCAATGATGTGGAGCATATGGCACTTGAGATTCTTAGAAATAAGGAATCAAAAGAACATGAAAAGCGCCCGGTGGCATTAGAGCTTTGCAATCATTTTAAGGAGGTAATGGTAGATGAGTATCAGGACTCCAATGAATTGCAGGAGCAGATTCTTACTGCGGTTTCTTCTGACAATAATTATTTTACTGTTGGTGATGTCAAGCAGTCTATCTATGCATTTAGACAGGCTAGTCCACAGCTTTTTATAGATAAATTAAGGACCTATCCTCAGGATGATTCATCTGATTCAGTTCGAATTGATTTGGACAGCAATTTCAGAAGTAGAGGTGAGGTTTTGCATTTTTGTAATCAGGTGTTTAGACCACTTATGCAACCTGATATGGGTGGTGTTATTTATGATGAAAAAGCCGCCCTTAAAGTTGGTGATAATACTTTCAAAGGGGACTCAAAAACATATGAGCCAGAGATTATTATAGCCACACAGAATTCAGAAGACATGGCTAACATGGATATCGATAATGCAGATGAGCTGGAAGCTAGAGTGGTTGCCTCTCGAATTAAAAGACTTATAGCTGAAGGATTTCAGGTAAGTGACAAGGGAGCAGATGGTCGTACATTGCGTCCAATGAAACTATCGGATGTGGTTATTTTGATGCGTGCTACAACAGGCCACGCAGATAAATATATTAGTGTTTTAAAGGAAAGTGGAATACCAGCATATGTTGCTGAAGAAAAAGGATTCTTTGAGCGAGAGGAGATAGAGACAGTTTTATCTATGCTTAAAATCATTGATAATCCATTTGATGATATTCCTCTTGCAGCAGTTTTGCATTCTCCTATGTTTGGATTTTCATCAAATAGATTGGCGCAGATTAGAGCTACAGATGGCAAGTCTCCTCTATATACATGCCTAAAAGAATTTTGCGAGAAACACTCTGCAGATGATGTGAGGTATTTCCTTGAATCTCTTGAAAAGCATAGAAATGCAGCTGTGGATACACCTATTCATAAGATGATAGAAAGAGTCCTTGAGGATACAGGATATGGCTTGTATGTCAGTGCTCTTCCTCTTGGCAAGATGGCTAGAGCAAATCTTGATAAGCTTATAGACGAGGCGGTAGCATTTGAGAGTACCAGCTTTAAGGGACTATCTAGATTTGTTAGCTATATAGAAGGGCTCAAGAGCTATGATGAGGATTTGGGAGTAGCCAAAACTGTAGGCGAAAATGACAATGCAGTCCGTATTATGACTATTCATAAGAGTAAGGGCCTTGAGTTCCCAGTTTGTTTTGTTTCTGGAATGGGAAGAGGATTCAAGGATGAGTCTGGTACATTTGCTTACGATAATTCCTTGGGACTTGCTCTTAATTATAGAGACCCAAAGAAACGCATTACTTTTAAAACCAGCTTTTACAATTTGATAAAGAAAAAAGTTAGTGCAAACAGCAAGGGTGAGCTTTTGAGAATATTATATGTAGCCCTTACTCGTCCGGTGGACAAGCTTATAATTACTGCGTCCATCAAGCCTACTTCAAAAAAGAGCGTGCCTGATATTATAGCTGACTATACAGCAAATGATACAATCCTTGATTACTATACAAAGGAAAAGGCTCAGTCATCAATCGAGCTTATTATTAGAGCGCTGAATGCCTCGGCAGCAGACTACAATAGAACAATTGTAGATTGCAGTCAGTTGTTTGTACAGGAGGTTGAAAAATCTCTTGTGAAGGAACAGGCTCGCAGATTAATTGAAGAAATAAAATCCAAAAATTTAGAAGAGGATAATCCTATCGTAAATACGGTTTCGTTTGATTACGAGGGAAGCGCCGATAGCAAATACAAGAACAAATACTCCGTTTCAGAGATTAAACATCAGGCTATGGAGATGGCTTTTGAATTTAATGCAGATGCAGCTCCTGCATTTATACATACTGAAGATGAAGCGTACGTACCACAGTTTATGATGAAGGAACTTACTGATAATTCTGTTGATTCAGGGGACAAGGTTCCGGCAGGTGCCCTTTATGGTACAGCTATGCACAGATTTATGGAGTGCTTTGATTTTGCTAGAGAAGATTTTGCATCATCATTTAATGAACAGTTATCTTACATGACAAATGTTCATAGTCTGTCTGAGGATGAGCAAAAAAGAATTAATTATAAAAAGCTACAGGGATTTTTAAATGATGACATCGCAAATAGGATGAGTAAAGCTGCATTAAATGGCAAGCTTTATAAGGAAAAGCCTTTTGTGTACGGAAGCAACGGCAAGGAGCTATTTGGAGACGAATCATCAACAGATGAAATGCTTTTAGTGCAGGGTATCATTGACGTATTTTTCGAAGAAGATGACGGAATAGTACTTCTTGATTATAAAACTGATAGAGTGGACGAGGATAGTCAATTAGTGCTAAGATATGAAAAGCAATTGCAGCTATATAAGGCTGCCATTGAAAAAGCATATAATATACCAGTGAAGGAAGTGTTGCTATATTCCTTTGCATTGGAGAAAACGATAGGAGTTTAGTTATGTACGATAAGAAGACAGTAGAAGCATTTCTCAAAAATCAGCTTCAGCTTTTTCCTGAGACAGTAGTTGATACAGAAGAGGAGGCTGCAGAGTTTTTAGAGGATGTATGTGCAGTTGTTTGCAAAAATAAAAAAGAGGTTATTGAGTATCTTGAGGATGAGATGGATGTTACAGGGATGACTGAGGATGAAATACTTTCATCTGAAGAAGTTTTTGCCATCGGCGATGGTAGATATCTCATCGTAGAGGGTTAGTTATGAAATTTATAAAAAGAATTACCGCATTCGTATTTACGATATGTCTTGCTATCGGCTTTACTGGATGCGCATACAAGGACACTACAATATATTTTGATACATCAAGTGGACGCAGCACAGTGTTTAAAATCGGAGATATGAAGTGCTCTAAAAGAGAGGCTCTTGTATATCTTTTAAATGAAAAAAATATCTATGGTTCAGTTGATGGAGTCAATCTTTGGACTGAGGATTTTGATACCGAGACTATGACAGACTCTATCAAGGATTTGACTTTGGAGCATCTCACAAAGGTTTACGTTCTTAATCTTTATGCTCAGGAGCATGAGATAGTACTTACTGATGATGAGAACAAGGCTTGTGAGGATGCAGCAGCTGAGTATTATGACTCCCTTTCTCGTGCAGAAAAATCATTTACTGGAGCCAAGAAAAAAGATATCAAAAATATGTATATACGATATGCTCTGGCAACAAAAGTTTACAACGAATTGATGGATTCTGTTGATGAGGAAGTATCGGAAGATGAAGCTCGTGTTATGGAAGCATTTGTACTTTTTGTTTCCGATGAGTCAAAGGCAAAAGAAATCCAGGGCATGATAGATTACGGATATACCTTTGAACGTCTAGCATCAACTTACACTGAGCTTGATACATATCAGGTTACATTTGCAAGAGGCGAGTATCCTGAAGAAGTAGACAAGGTAGTTTTTAATCTTGATACAGAAGAAGTATCAGGCGCAATTGCTGCTGATAATGGCTTCTATTTCTTCCAGTGTTTGGATAAATACAATGAAGAATTATCAGAAGAAAATAAAGAAGTAATCATCGAAAAAAGAAGACAAAAAGTATTGGATGATATTGTTTCTGATCTAGAAGAAAAATATTTTTCTGACATGAATACAAAATTATGGGATGGTATTTCTTTCCCAGAAGATGCATCAGAATTAACCAGCGGAGCCTTCTTTGAAACACTAAATAAATATCTGAAAAATTAACTTAATTTAATATTATTTTTACAATAAACCATTAATATATCCTACAAATATTAGTTAATTGGTAGAAAATTACCACAATAGACTAGAAATAGTCGAACTAAATGACTATAATAAGTTTTGTACAAAATTATTTATTTTGTTTCAAAAAATAGGAGGGTATTAGAAATGGTTACTAGTGCAAAAATTACAGTTGACGACGTTAAGAAGTCAGCTGCTTCTGCAGCATCAGCAGTTAAGTCTGCAGCAGCAGAGGTTAAGAAGGAAGCTGCAACAGCTAAAAAGGCTGCTACAAAGACAGCAGCAAAAGCTAAGGCTACAGCTACAAAGAAAGCTACAGCAGCTAAGAAAACTGTTAAGAAAGCTACAGCTAAAAAAACTACAGCTAAAAAGAAAGTAGCTACTACAGCAGTTGTTCAGTATCAGGGACTTGAGTTCTCTGAGGCAGAGTGCTTAAAGAAAGCACAGTCAGCCTTCAAGAAGGATTATAAGGGAAAGACTCTTGAAGAGCTTAACATTTACATCAAGCCAGAGGAGCGCAAGATTTATTATGTAGCTAACAAAGATTGCGTTGGATCTGCAGATCTTTAAAATTTATTTAGGGTATTAATTTTATATGTCGTAGCGCAGAGCTATACCGTATATACGGTATAGCTCTTTTTTTTCTTAATAGGAACTTTGTAATATCCTATTAATGAAAAATAATTCACTTCCTTGTAGAATCGTTTATAATAAAAAGAGATTTTTATTTGGAAGGATTTTTTATGAGTAAGGAATTATTAGAAAAGCTTCGCCGTTCTTATGAGGCTAATGAGTTTGTTAAGTACAATCACATCGTGATTGATGATATAGAAGTATCAGGAGCTACAGCTCATATAGATATTGTACCTGAGACATTAAATGTTTTGGGAATAGCTCATGGTGGTGCACATTTTTCTCTGGCAGATACCTGTGCTGGTTATTCATCTAGAGCCGATGGAAGAGAGTATGTTACTCAGCAATCCAACTATTATTTTCTTAAAGGTGCAAAATCAGGTAGAATTACTGCAAAAGGAAATGTCATAAAAAGAACTAGAAAGTTTTGCGTCGTAGATGTGGATGTGACTGATGATAGTGGTGAGCTAGTTAGTCGCGGTACATTTAATTATTACTGTGTTTCTGAGTAAAATATTATATAGAAAAGGAGAGTAAGATGAGTAGAAAAATTTTAGGTATTCTTTTAGCATGTGCCTTAGTTCTTGCAGGATGTGGTAAGACAAATCCTACTGGGGATTCATCTCAGCCTAGTGAGAGCCAATCTGGTGAGTCTCAGTCCGATGGGGCACAGCCAGAGAATGCGACAGGTGATGTAGTAGAGTATTCAAATGACTTGTTTAAAATCACGTTGCCAACTGAACTAGCAGACCTTGCAGAGGTAGAGACAGATTCTGACAAGATGTACATCTATTATAAAGAGGCAAAAGATGCGGGATTTTCCGGATTAGCATTTATTGTATGGGCTGCTGCTAGTCCTAGCGATTATGCAGGTGGGCCATACGAAAAAGTGGGCGAACTATCTAGCGAAAATGGCGATATATACAATGTTGTAAAGGGCTATGCCACAGAGATTCAGTGGGATTATAATGAGCCTGATATGCCAGAGGGCTTTGCTAAGCTCTACGATGCTGCAGATTCAGTAGTAGAATCCTTAGAAGGAATTAATGGATATACATATACCTATGAAGCTGGTACAAAAGGTGAGGACTTATACAACACAGTATTATCTGAGTATGTAAAAGCAGTTAATGAAAAATGGGATGCTACAAAGCTTGAAGAAAACAACATGAGTCCTGAATTCGCATATGCGATACATGAAATGGACAATCCACTTGAGCATATCGGATATGCGTATAAAGACATTAATATAGATGGTGTGGATGAGCTTTTTGTAGGCATAATCTATGACGATGATGAATTGCCGGGCGCAATCTATGATATCTATACAATCGTAGACAATAAACCTGCTTTTGTAGTTAGCGGCACAGCTAGAAATAGATATTACAATTTTGATAATCATTTTATTTCTAATGTATGGTCAGGGGGCGCTGGTTTATATGGTATAGGCATATACAATCTAGAGTCCAATTCAACTGAAATGATTTATCAATTTGGATACAAGTGTGATTACTATGAAAATGAGGATGGCGTATGGTATAAAACATACGACGGTGAGGAGTATGAGGCTGCGACAGATGAAGACATAGAAGCAGCAGAAAAATTGGAAGAGAAAAACGTAATGTTTGATTACACCCCTCTTGCAGATAATGAGGATGCCATCGAGGCAGCTGAATTATAGATTCTTTGTCTTGCTTTTTAGATAATATAATAGAATTTTTATTTGAAATGGTAAACTCCCATAAAGACCAGGATGTATAGGTCTTTATGGGAGTTTTTTGTTACAGATTGTATTGTTTTGATTTGTAATAGGTTTTACATCCATGTATAAAATCTAATTAATGTAATCAGTTTTCTTTAATAGTTTTCTATACTCACTAGGTGAAAGACCAATGATTTTGTGAAAAGTTCTAGAAAAATTGTTGGAGTCGTTAAAACCGACTTTTTCTGCAATTTGACCTATAGGTTCATCTGTAGCCTTTAAGATAGTAGCAGCTTTTTTGATTCTATATTCAACAATAAATTCAAATAAGGATTTTTGCATTGCCTTTTTAAATAATCTACTACATTCACTTTCGCAAAGATTTATTTCATTAGCTATATCCCTCAAACTAATCTTATGATTATAGTTCTCCTCAATATAGTTAAGAATTTTCCGTATACGTGACAGAATGTCATTAGTTATGTTATGTGATAATCTGCTGTTTTCAATATTAGCATATATATCTTTCCATATATTTAAAAGGCAGATGATGATTTCTAATTCATAAAGAGGATCTTTGGAAAAATACAATTTCTCAATGGATTTTATGTTTGACATAATATTATTGTTTTGATGGGTATCTTTTGGGAAGAACATGTACGGGCAAGTAATATCTTGGATTACGTGTTTAATATATTTTTCATATAGTTGACTACCCTTATATCCATAAAGAATGCAAGGATTAATTGTTAAAGAGGTATATGAGCAGTCATTATTTGAAAATTGTCTTCCTGAATGTAGAGAACCAGAATTACAAAAGATAATATCTCCTTCTTTTGCGTGAATAGTATGATTGCAAATACTATAAAGCATGTCACCACTTGTTATAAGTGTCAGTTCTATCTCGGAATGCCAATGGGGAATGAAAGAAAACGAATCATATTTAGACAGAGCTTCATAGCTTAATAAAATAGGAAATGCATATGTGCCATGGCTTTTTTGCTCCTCTAAAGAATTGTTTGTGACTAGCTGCATTATGAGCTCCTCTTAAATGCATTATCTAAATTATGTGGTAGAGATATATTGTAAATACAATAAATATTATGGGGCAATTTATACACATAAGCAAGTAGTTTATTAATTATAAATTATGGAATTGTTAACATTTTGTATGAAATATCTCAAGATAATCAAGATTGTACCTCAATTAGTTTAATGTATGGATTAAATTTGGCATGTATAATTTGTTTGTAAAGATAAACAATAAAATGATAGGAGTAATAAGTATTATGAAAATATCTGATAAAAGGCTGCAAGAACTATATTCAGAGAGTGTTATTAGTAGACATCGCTATGAGAATGCTGAAAAGAAATTCAAATCTTTTTTTGGATATTCAGATTATGAATTTTTTTCAGCTCCTGGGAGGACAGAAATTATAGGAAATCATACCGATCATAATGGGGGGAAAGTTATTGCATCAAGTATTTCTTTGGACACAATTGCAGTAGCTACACCTAATTACAGTGACGAAATATGCATTATAAGTGAGGGGTACGACGAACAAATCGTAGTTAGCGTTAATAAAGATTATAAAGATATAGACAAGAGTGGAACATTTGCACTAATAGCAGGGATGGTAGATGCAATAAAAGAGTTTGGCTATAATGTTTCGGGCTTTTCTGCATATGTAACATCAGATGTAATTGCTGCAGCAGGAGTAAGTTCATCTGCATCCTTTGAAATGCTTATTTGTTCTATTGTTAACACTTTTTTTAACGATGGAAAGATCTCGTACATAGACTATGCAAAGATTGGTCAAAGAGCTGAGAATAAATATTGGAATAAGGCATCAGGGCTGATGGATCAATTGGCATGTGCTATTGGTGGTATGATTGAATTTGATTTTGAAAGAGAGGTGAAATACGAAAGTATACCGTTTTCTTTCCAAGATTTTGGATTTAGTATGGTTGTCATTAATTCAGAATCAAATCATGCAATGATGAGTGATGAATATAGTTTGATACCTTTTGAAATGTACAGCATTGCGAGAAAAATGGGGGTTGAAAAGCTCGCAGAATTGCCGGAAAAGAAATTTTGGAATGGGATTAACTTATGCACAACAGATGAGGCAATTTCGGATAGAGCTATACTAAGGGCAATTCATTTTTATAATGAAAATAAACGTGTGAGCGAAATGTCGCAAGCGATGAAGGTGAGAGACCTCGAAAAGATTCTTAATCTTTTAAAAGAGTCTGGCGATTCTTCATGGAAATATTTACAAAATTGCTATGAGCCTGGTAATGCTGTTAATCAGAATGTTGCTCTAAATTTAGCAGTAACAGAACATGTGAATAGAGAATTAAAAGGAGCATGTAGAGTACACGGTGGGGGCTTCTCGGGGGTTATTTTGGAAATACTTCCAACTAGTAGACTTGAAGACTATGTGTCTTATATGGGTAACATAGTGGGACAGGAGAATATATATATACTTTCAATACGAAAGGTAGGGGCGATACATGTTTGAAAAAGAACAACCATTAGTAAGTGTTCTTGTAGCAGCATACAATGAGGAAAAATACATAGAAAGATGTATTTCATCTTTGATAAATCAAACCTATAAAAATCTAGAAATCATTATAGTTGATGATGGCTCTACTGATGGTACATTTTTGTTGTGTAAAAAACTTGCTGATAAAGATAAACGGATTCAAATAATTCATCAAGATAATGAGGGACTTCCGCTAGCCAGAAAAAAAGGTTTAGAAATGGCAAGAGGAGATTATATTCAGTTTGTTGATGGAGATGATTGGTGCGAACATACACGGTTTGAAAAAATGGTATCTTGTATCCGAGAAAATGATGTAGATATTGTTTTTGCTTCAGCATACAGGCACAGGGAAGATGGCGTAGCGATAATTTGTAATCTCCCAATTGAATCTGGAACTTATGGGATAAATGATATTAAAGATATATATATAAAACCGCTTTTTGGGGACTTAAAAAAAGATTGTCTTGTGACGACAGGATATCTTTGGTGTTGTCTGTTTAAAAGGGAGGTATTTAATGACATTATTTTTTATAAGGATGTTATAGTCCATGAAGATGAGGTGCTATTATTGCAAGTATTATTAAAAACAATAAGGCTAAGTGTGTTAGAAGAACCATTGTATAACTATAATCGTAGAATGAATACTTTGAGTAAGCGGAATACGTATTGGGATGGGTATTGGAAAAATATGAAGTCTATGTTTTTTGCAAAGGAAAAAATAGGTTCCGAATTTTTTAGTAGTTCAGAAGAATATATGCCAAGACTTTGTACATCCATATATCAGAAATTTTTACGTGCAATTAGAAACGAGTGCCATTATATGAATCCTTCAGGGGTTATGGGGGGATTGAAAAATCTTATGGGGTTTGATGCACCTGCTTTTTTTGAAAAAATAATTGATTATATTGATCGAAGGGAGCTTACTTTTTTTGAACGTGTTTTTTTGTTTAGTATAAAACATAGAATGCTATTTATTCCATATTCATTTTATTTTATTAGAACATGTAGAATGAGGAATTTTCAAGAAAAAACTAAGAATTAGGTTATTTATAAAGGAGAAGATATGTTAGCAAAAGGAAAAATGTTTGTTTTAGTAGTAATTATAATTTCGATTGTTGGGGTGGGTTTGTTAGGATGTGCCAAAAAAAATGATGAGCAAAACAGTGTAGAAATCAATATAGGTTATCAGAGCATAACTTCACAAACATGGGGTGCACTAATAATTAAGCATGAAGAGCTTTTAGAAAAAAAACTTGCGGAAATGTCACCTGAAACCACATATATAATTAATTGGCACGATGAATTATCTGGGGCTGCAATCAATAGTAATATGTTATCTCATAAGTATCAAATTGGTTATATGGGAGACATGCCATGTATCATTAATCTTTATAATTCATCAACAAATAGTAGATATGAAAGTGTTTTTGTTTGTTTAGATGGTAAAGGTGAATCTGGTATAAACCAAGCAATTCTTGTTGGAAAAAATTCATCCATTTCAAATCCTCAAGATTTAAAAAATAAAAAAATATCAGTACCAGTTGGTTCAAGTGCACATCGCATGCTTTTAGAGGTGCTAGATAAATATGGCATTAGCGATGAGGTAACAATTATCCACCAAGACATTCCAACTGCTATTTCAATGTTAGAAACGGGAAAGATAGATGCTGTTTCTGTGTGGGAGCCATATCAGACATATTTGACAAGTGAAGGGAAAGCTAATGTCCTGTGCGATGGAACGGAGACAGGTATTGATTATTTAGCAGGAATAATGGGTGATAGAGAGTTTATTGAACAGAATCCTTTGATATATAGTGCTTTTATAGAATGCGTTAAAGAAGCTCATGAGTTCATAATAAACAATCCATCCGAAGCTGCAAAAATAATATCTGAAGAGAGTGGCTTTTCTGAAGAAGTCGCAAAAATAATAATTTCAAATATATCATGGGTTGAAAAACCTACCACGGAAGATATTAGTACATTCGAGGGTGACTATGAGTTTTTAAGAAATATTGGAAATATTGATGAGTATTCATTCTTAGATGAATTCAAAAAAAGGGAGGAGATAATTGATGAATAAAGTTCAAAGGTATTCTCGCTCAATGATTAATTCGCTTATTAGAATACTAATTTCATTAATAACTTTTTATCTGGGGATTCTTATTTTAAAAGCAGTTAATTGGTCTTTTATAATATCATTTTCATATATACCTGATGGAAAAAGTTTTCTTTTACAGATTTATAAAATGATAACAGATATTTCCTTTTATCATAATATTCTTATCTCTGTGTATAGGGTATTTATGGGCTTCAGTATAGCTGTATTAGTATCAATACCGCTGGCAATTATTGTAACTGAATTCGCGGTGGCAAATTACATTGTAGTTCCACTAATAGAATTGTTTAGACCAATTCCTAATGCGGCATGGGTTCCACTTTCTATATTGATATTTACAACTACCAATAATAGTGTGTTGTTTATAACTTTTGTTGGTGCGTTTTTTCCGATATTGATAAATACGACGGAAGGACTAAAAAATGTTAATGCTAATTACATTCGTATAGCAAAGTCGTTTAATGTAAGCAAGATAAGAATGATTTGTGAAGTGAAATTGCCGGCAGCTGCACCTAATATATATACTGGAATCCTTTTGGGAATGAGTGGTTCCTGGTTGGGGGTTGTGGTTGCAGAGATGATGAATGGGGAGTCAGGACTAGGTTATCTAACATGGGTAAGTTACACAGTGTGTAATATCTCAGAAGTGATGGTGTGCATGCTTTTTATAGGATTTTTAGGTGCAGCATCTGGTTTGTTACTTAAGACTTTGTACAATAAATTACATTTAGGAGAAAAAAATGGATCCACTAGTTGAAATTAAAGGACTTAGTAAGACCTATCATAATCGAGATGGTAGTAAAACGGAAATATGTAATCATTTAAATCTTTTGGTTGAGAAAGGAAAAATATATTCATTAATTGGTAATTCTGGGTGCGGTAAATCAACTTTGATAAATATGATTGGCGGGTTTGAAAAATATCAGGAGGGAAAAATACTTTATTCTGGGACAAACACAGGTAAAATAGGGATTTTGTTTCAGGACAATGTGTTATTTCCTTGGAAAACTGTTATGGAGAATATGCTTTTTGCATGTAGAAAACTATATTCAAATCCACGGAGTATTATAAATGAACAACTAGAGTTAATTGGACTAGCGCATGTAAAAGATTGCTATCCTGAAGAATTATCTGGAGGAATGAAGCAGAGAGTGGCGTTATTAAGGGTGCTTCTTACAAAACCGGATTTAGTTATTCTTGATGAAGCATTTGGCGCGCTAGATTTTAAAACTCGTCAGGATATGCAGGACTTGTTTTTAGAGTACCATGAACGAGAAAAGTTTACTGCTATAGTTGTAACACATGACTTAAGTGAGGCGCTCAAGCTAGGTGATAAAGTATGGATTTTAAAAAGTAAACCTTTTTTGTGCGAAGAAATAGAAATATCAGAAAAAGAAGTATCTTCTAATTTAATAACAAGGATGGTGAGTAGTTTATAATATGGATAACAGTTTAAAAATACAATTAGAGTTTGAACTTTCATCAGGACAAAAATACAATATGATATTTATCCATGGGATAAAACAAGTTATAGAAGATGATAAGTATATAGTGGAATTTAGTGATGATAGTAATCCTAATGTAAGTATTCGTTTGCGAGATATATGTAGAGACTATTTGTCTAATATTTCATATGGTATAGTTCTTCCGATGCGTAATTATTCTAAAGTTGTTGTTCCAGATAGTGGAAGATGGTTTCTTAGATATACCAGCATTATAGATTTTTGGAAAAATTGTAGGAATATTAATTCTGATGTGTCAGATATAAAAAATCCATTGTACATTTTTCTAAATAATAGCGGAAATGTTGAAACGGCTTTTGGAGTTATTGCGGAAAATGTAGAAAGTGAGTTTAAAATTATAGAACCACTTTCAAATCGAGCACTTAATGTGCATACAGGCCATATTAATCTGATGATAAAAAGGGGGACGATTGATTATCCGTTAAATAGTAAAAATGAAACGGCTAAGATATATATTTACTCATCTGAGAAAGCCAATAATAAGACATGGCCCGAAATAGAAAAAGAGTTTGCATATCTACAAAGAAAAAGATTTGGACTAAGCGATTGTGTTGATGCAAATGCAATGGAACCAGTTTGGTGTTCTTGGGTTGACTGGGACAGTAAAGATATAAATACAGATATGTTGCTTGAGAATATAAAAGAAGGCGTCAGATTGGGAATAAAAAATTTTATCGTTGACGATGGATGGTATGGCAATGGCTTAGATAGTCCTTATGATGTAGAAATGGATATTGGGGACTGGGAGCCGGATAAAAGCAAAATACCTGATATGAAATACCTTGTGGATGAAACGCATAAGATGGGAGGAAAATTAATAATATGGTGTGCTCCGCATGCAGTTGGAAAAAAGTCTAAAGCATTTTCAAAGAATAAGAAATTTCTTCTTGCCGATTCAAATGGTCGACCTATTATTAATGAGCCTAGATACTATTCTTACTGTCTTTGCTGTAAAGAGTCAAGAAAAATAATGGCTGATATATGTGTAGATTTATTAGAAAAATGGGATTTTGATGGAGCTAAATATGATTTATTTAATTGGATACCATCTGTAAAGTGTGAAAATCCATATCATGAGCATGACGTAACTTCAGCAATAGAAGGGTTGAAATTGATGTTGCGTGATGTTTATCTGAGAACTAAAGCGATAAAAAGTACACATATAATAGAATTGAAGCAAAACTATGGAACAGTTTTCTTCTCTGAATATGGTAGCTTAATGAGAGCAGGAGATGCGCCGTTTGATGACGAAACTAATTTTCAAAGAACATTGCATATTCAAGGGTATACATCGAAGGCATTGAACGATTATCAATCTTTCACAAGATTTGATTCTCCTGAAGATATAGCAAGGGCTATTATTAAGATGATATCTGTAGGTGTTCCAGCATATGGTGTGAATTTTAAGAATCTAAGTGATTCTGCAAAAAGGGTCATTGGTTTCTATAATTCTTTTTTTTCATTGAAAAAGAATATATTTATGCAGCGTGATTTTTCTGTTTCATCGGATAATTCTATTATTACTAATCGATGTGATGGGGAAAGAATAATTTCTATTCTAGGCGAAGGTAGAGCAATTAAAGTTGGTTTATTTGATATTATTCTTAATGGAGCAAATAATAAAGAATTAGTTATAGACAATAATAATGGGGAGTTGCCTGTGCGAGTTTATAATTGTTATGGAGAAATAGTGTCTGAAAGAAAAATATCTAATGGTCTTTCATATATTACAGTTCCACGTGGAGGCATGCTGAAGGTGTTGGATGATAACAAACAGTAGAGATATAAAGAGTAGAATTATTATTTTAGCCATTCCTGCAGTTTTAACTCAGATAATTAATACTATATATTCAATAGTAGATAGGATTTTTATTGGCAAAATTCCCGGTATAGGCACCAGTGCACTGTCAGGACTAGGAGTATGTTTTCCAATAATTATTTTAATAACCGCTTTTTTGCAATTGGTAGGGGTGGGTACATCTACTTTACTAGCAATGATGCTTGGGAAAAGAGATAAAGCTGGTGCAGAGAGAGTTGTGGGAAATGCTATTATTTTATTATTTACTAGTTTGTTATTTGTTTTCTTCTTATTAAATAAATATAAGTGTACCTTGCTTATTACATTCGGGGCTAGTTATGACACTATTGTTTTTGCCGAGAAATATTTAAATATTTATTTATATGGGATTTTTTTTCAAGGTGGAATGTCTTTATTTTCATATATTATGATATGTCAGTACTATGCTAAAAAATCGATGACCGCTTGCGCAATAAGTGTTTTTATTAATATAGTGCTGGATTATATTCTTATGCGCGTTTTTAATTGGGGAATCGAAGGTGCTGCAATAGCTTCTGTTATAGCTCAAGCCATAGGTTTATTGCTTATTATAGGTTTATATTATTCTATACGAGATGACAGAAAAATACGTATAAAGAAAAAAGAAATAAAATATAGATTAGATACTATTAGATTAATAATTACATATGGATTTTCATCCTTTGCAATGACAATGACGGAGGTGTTTATTCATGCAGCCTATAATAAGTCATTGCAAATATATGGATCGGATAGTTATATTGCTGTTATGACTATTATTCAGAGTTTCATGCAGTTGATTTATGTTTTTTCCAATGGGTTAACACAAGCTACTCAACCAACGATAAGTTATTTTTATGGCGCCAACGAAAAAGATTTTCTAAAAGCAGCCATTCATTATACAATGAAATATCATCTTATAATTGCATGTGGATTAAGTAGTATATTGATTGTTTTTAGGCGCTTTTTTTCTTTGATTTATACTGCTGATGAAAATGTTATAAATAATATATATGCAATGTTACCATTATATTTAGCAGGATGGTGGATTTTTGGTATACAATCAGGAACTCAGTGTGTTCTTGTGGGGCTGGGGAAAGTTATGTATTCACTTCAATTGGCGTGCGTTAGAAAAATTGTACTTTTAATACCATTGATTATAATTATGCCAATAATTGTTGGTGTTAAAGGTATTTTTATGGCGGAAGCCATTGCAGATGGCATTTCTGGGATTATAGCATGGTATATTTTTAAACGAAAAGTTATACCTATTTTGGATTGTTAGCACTCTTGCCAAAAGAGTGCTAATTTTTTATTGACTTCTTATTTTTGCAGTATTATCATATATTTCAGTGAGAATAAAAGCTGTAGCTAACAAGCTCTAATAATTCTTAAGCCAATCATTTTAGGCGAGCGGAGAAATATTAGGATTGTCAGCATAACAGCTAATATCAAAGGAGTGACATATAATGGGAAACAAAAAAGGTAGTTTATCTATTACAAGCGAAAATATTTTTCCAGTGATTAAGAAATGGTTATACTCTGATCACGACATTTTCTATAGAGAGCTTATCTCCAATGGTTGCGATGCTATTACAAAGCTTAAGAAGCTTGATATGATGGGAGAGTACTCACTTCCACTTGACTATAAGGCAAAGATTCAGGTAGTTGTCAGCCCTGAGGATAAGACACTTACATTCATTGATAATGGTCTTGGTATGACAGCTGACGAGGTAGATGAGTACATTAACCAGATTGCATTCTCTGGTGCAACAGACTTCCTTGAGAAGTACAAGGACAAGGCAGACAGCGACCAGATTATCGGTCACTTTGGTCTTGGATTCTACTCAGCATTTATGGTAGCTGACGAGGTTCACATCGATACACTTTCTTACAAGGATGGAGCTACAGCAGTTCACTGGGAGTGTGATGGCGGTACAGAGTTTGAGATGAGCGATGGTGATTGGGACCAGGTTGGTACCAAGATTACATTATTCTTAAATGAGGATTGCCTTGAGTTTGCTAACGAATACAGAGCTCGTGAGGTTATCACAAAGTACTGTTCATTTATGCCTACTGAGATTTTCCTTTCTAAGAAGGATGCTCCAGAAGAATACGAGACAATCGACGCAACTGACAAGAGAGACACTGACAAGGTAATCGAGGAGATTCACGAGGAAGCTAAGTTCGAGGAGAAGGAAAATGAAAATGGAGAGAAGGAGCAGGTAGAGGTTTCTCCTGCCAAGGACAAGCTCAAGATTGTTAAGCGTCCAGTTCCTCTTAATGAGACACATCCACTTTGGACTAAGAACCCATCTGAGTGCACAGATGATGATTACAAGGCATTTTACAGAGATGTATTCCATGACTACAAGGAGCCACTTTTCTGGATTCACCTTAACATGGATTATCCATTCAATCTCAAGGGTATCTTATACTTCCCTAAGATTAATACAGAGTATGATTCTATCGAAGGTACAATCAAGCTCTATAACAATCAGGTATTCATCGCTGACAATATCAAAGAAGTTATCCCTGAGTTCTTGATGCTTCTTAAGGGAGTTATCGATTGTCCAGACCTTCCTCTTAACGTATCACGTTCTGCACTTCAGAATGATGGATTCGTTACAAAGATTTCTGAGTACATCACCAAGAAGGTAGCTGACAAGCTTACTGGTATGTGCAAGACTGAGAAAGAGTCATATGAGAAATATTGGGATGACATTGCTCCATTCATCAAGTTTGGTTGCTTAAAAGATACAAAGTTCTGCGATAAGATGAACGATTACATCTTATTCAAGGATATTAATGATAAGTACACTACACTTCCAGAGCTTCTTGTTAAGGAAGAGGAGAAAGCTACTGATGAGAATGGCGAGGCTGTTGATGCAGAGGTTGTTGATGAGGCAAAGGCTGATGACAACAAAGAGCCAGAGGATACTAGAAAGACAGTTTACTATGTAACTGATGTTGCTCAGCAGGGCCAGTATATTAATATGTTCAAGGAGCAGGGCATGAACGCCGTTATCCTTGACCATGCTATTGATACTTCATTCATCACTCAGCTTGAGCAGCGTAATGAGAACTACAAGTTCTGCCGTATCGATGCTGATGTAACAGATTCTATGGTTGAAGAGACTGCAGAGGATGAACTTAAGTCAGAGACAGAGACTCTTACTGAGGTATTTAGAAAGGCACTTAATAACGAGGGACTTGAGGTCAAGGTAGAAAAGTTCAAAAATAAGGACCTTTCATCTATGATTACTGTTTCAGAAGAGAGCCGCCGTATGCAGGATATGATGAAGATGTATGCTATGGGTGGCATGGATATGAGCATGTTTGGCTCAGCTTCAGAGACACTTGTTTTAAATGCTAACAATGATTTAGTCCAGTACATCCTTAACAATAAGGATGGTGAGAATGTAGATGTATTTGCAGCTCAGCTTTATGATTTAGCAAAGATTGCCAATGCGCCACTTTCTCCAGAGGCAATGACAGAATTTGTTGCTCGTTCTAATAAAATAATGATGTTATTAGCTAAATAATGCATGAAAGCAAACTTGCAACTTTACACAGCGGCAGACGTAATTGTCTGCCGTTGTTTTATTATTTTGTGGATAACTTGATATTGTGCAGAATATTTCCCCTATATGTGTATAAATTGTGAAATAATTGTTGTAAAAGTATGTTTAATGCTATATATTAGAAGTAGTGGTAGTTTCTCAGTGGGGAATTATTGCTAATACGGGGAGACGAAAGTGGGGAAATTTATGGCTGCATCTAGTGCAAAGAAGTGGTGGAAGAACGCTATAATTTACCAAATCTATCCCAGAACCTTCTGCGATAGCAATGGTGATAATATTGGTGATATTCCAGGTATAATTTCAAAATTACATTATCTAAAAGAATTAGGAGTCGATGTAATTGCATTGGGTCCGATTTTTCCAAGCCCATGTCATGACAGTGGTTATGATACATCAGATTTCAGGGCGATTGATCCAGATTTAGGCACAATGGAAGATTTAGAGAGACTGCTTAGCCGTGCTAAGAGAGTCGGAATAAAAGTAATGATGGATATGTGCATTGCCAGCACTTCTGACGAACATTGGTGGTTCAAGAAGGCTTTAGAAGGCGATGAAAAATATATAAATTATTACTATTTAAGCGCATATAAGAGAAATAATTGGCGAGGTCTCAGGAGTCGCAGTGCATGGAATAAAGCTGAAAATGGTAAGTGGTATCTTAGCATAATGGGAAAGAATCAGCCTGATTTGAATTGGAGCAATCCTGATGTGTATGAAGAAATTGCTGATGCTATGCGTTTTTGGTTAGATAAGGGTATTGCAGGCTTTAGGCTTGATACTATGAATATTATCTACAAGAATTCAATGGCTGATGGCGGATTTAATATATTTGTTAAGGGTGGAGAGCACTATCTTTATACCAAGGGCTGTCGAGATATAATTAAGAGATTAAATAAGGATGTTTGGTCAAAATATAAATGCTTTGTTATTGGCGAGGGAACATCTATATTTCCAGATGATTCAAGACATTTCTGTGAGGATGGTCTTGATGCAATATTCTTCTGCGGTCGAATAGATTCTGAAAGCAAAAAGGTTCAAAGGCTTCAGGCTCGTCGAAATAATAGAAAGCTTATTAAGTTAGTAGATAAGGGTCAACATACCGTTGAGACTCCTATTAATTACGTTGAAACAGGAGATTCTACCAGCTTTGCCAAGTACTTTGGCAATGACAAGGTAAACTGTTTGAATTTCGCTAAGGTATATACTGGAATGCATCTTGCACTAGTGGGGATTCCGTTTATTAATGATGGCGAATACTGTAGAGACCCAAAGGTTGAGGAAGATCCTACCAGCCTATACACTTTCACATCCAAGATGATTGAATTTAGAAAGAATTCAAAAGCTTTATCTGAGGGTGTATATCATAGAGTTGCGGCGCCTTATGATGTTCTGATTTTTACCCGTGAGGCAAAAGAAGAGAGGTTATATATCTATTGTAATCTTACTCCTTCAAAGAGACAGGTGGAATTCTACGGTGATAGAATAGTTTTCAGTACTTATGATTTAGACACTGCGGAGCCATTCTTCCTAAAGCCTTATGAATTTCGCATAATAGCATCCAATATTTAAAAAATAAAAGCTCTGTTAAGCAAGTGCCTAACAGAGCTAATTTTTTACTATGAATTTGATAATCGACTATGCTTCTTTAAGATTTTTGTTGGCTGTAGAAAGCATAAGTTTGATACGGTTGAGCTGATTTACCTCTGATGCACCTGGATCATAGTCGATAGCTACGATATTAGCATCTGGATGCTCATGGCGGATACGCTTGATTACACCCTTACCAACTACGTGGTTAGGCAAGCATCCGAATGGCTGGATACATACGATGTTGCTAGCACCATTTTCAATAAGCTCAAGCATCTCGCCTGTAAGGAACCAACCCTCACCAGTCTGGTTACCAATAGATACGATTTCCTTTGCGGCATCTGCGGTATTGGTAATGTAAGCTGGAGCAGTAAATCTCTTTGATTTGTTGAATTCGTCTCTTGCAGCACTTCTAAGCCACTCAAAGAATTTGATTCCCATGTTGCATAAGAACTTAGTTTTCTTGCTTGAACCAAGATTCTCTTCCTTGAAGTTAGCGTTGTAGAAACTGTAAAGAAGGAAGTCAGTTAAATCTGGAACAACAGCCTCAGCACCTTCCTGCTCAAGAAGCTCAGCTAAGTTGTTGTTGGCAGCTGGAAGGAACTTAACAAGAATCTCTCCAACAATACCTACTCTTGGCTTAACAAGGCCCTCAATGATAGGAATATTATCAAAATCTCTAATCATTTCACGGCAAAGCTTCTTAAACTTTCTATGAGAAAGCATCTTTTTATTAGAAACAAATTCGGTAGCTTTCTTTCTCCACTTATCATGAAGCTCATTTGTAGAGCCTGGAACTGCCTCGTATGGACGGATTCTGTATACACATCTAAGGAGGATATCTCCAAAGATTAGAGCATAGAAACCATGCTGTAAAAGGCTAAATGAAAGCTTAAATCCTGGGTTCTTCTCTAAACCGCTAAGGTTGAGAGAGATAACAGGTACATCTGGATATCCTGCCTTGGCAAGTGCACGACGGATGAATCCGATGTAGTTGGAAGCACGACATCCACCACCTGTCTGAGAAATCATAAGAGCAGTGTGCTTCATATCGAACTTGCCTGTATTAATAGCAGCCATAAGCTGACCAATTACCATAAGTGAAGGATAGCAAGCATCGTTGTTAACGTACTTAAGTCCCTCGTCTACACATGTACGTGTAGGAATATCTGGTACCACAAGATTGTAACCGGCAGCATTAAATGCTGGCTCAATCAAATCAAAGTGGATAGGAGACATCTGTGGACAGAGAATTGTGTATTTCTCCTTCATCTCCTCTGTAAATATAACGCGGTCATAGCTTGCAGGTACGATTTCGCGAGTATCCTTTTTCTTTTTCTTGACGCGAAGTGCAGCAAGAAGAGAACGGATACGGATACGAGCAGCACCTAAGTTGTTAACCTCGTCGATTTTAAGGCAGGTATAAATCTTGCCTGAGTTTGTAAGAATATCAGCAACCTGATCAGTGGTAACAGCATCAAGTCCGCAACCAAATGAATTGAGCTGGATTAAATCAAGGTTGTCATGCTTTTTAACGTAGTTAGCAGCAGCATACATACGTGAATGGAACATCCACTGATCCATTACGATAAGAGGTCTTTCTACTTCTCCAAGATTTGAGATAGAATCCTCAGTTAAAACTGCAATACCATAGCTATTTATAAGCTCAGGAATACCATGATTGATCTCAGGGTCTACGTGGTATGGACGACCGGCAAGTACAATACCGTGCTTTCCAGTCTCCTCCAGATATTTGAGAACTTCCTGACCCTTAGCATACATATCATTTCTGAAATTCTCCTGCTCTAACCAAGCGGCGTGAGCAGCATTTCTAACCTCAATAGCACCGATATTAAACTCATCAGCAAATACCTTTACAAGCTGATTTGTAAGAATATCCTCGCTTGAAAATGCCATAAATGGATTAAGGAAACGAACCTTTCCTGATGTAATTTCATCCACATTGTTTTTAATATTTTCAGCGTATGAAGTAACGATAGGGCAGTTGTAGTGGTTGTTTGAATCAGGGAATTCATTTCTCTCGTATGGAACACATGGATAGAAAATGAAATCTACATTCCCTTCATTAATAAGCCACTGTACATGACCATGAGCCATCTTAGCTGGGTAACACTCTGACTCAGATGGGATAGACTCGATTCCAAGCTCATATACCTTGCGGTTAGAACGAGGAGAGAGAACAACTCTGAATCCAAGTTTCTTAAAGAATGTAGCCCAATAAGGATAATTCTCATAGAGATTTAATACTCTAGGGATACCTACAGTACCACGAGTGCATTCCTCTTCTGAAAGTGGCTCGTACTCAAATAATCTATTGTATTTGTAATCGTATAGATTAGGAATATTTTCTTTGTTTTTAACTCCACCTGCACCCTTTTCACAACGGTTTCCAGTGATGAATGAACGTCCGCCTGAGAATCTGTTGATTGTAAGGAGACAGTGGTTAACACATCCCTGGCAACGAGTGAGCTTAGTATCAAATGTAAGATTGTTAATCTCATCGATTCCAAGTGTTGTAGTTGTAGGATTCTCCTCGTAGCGCTCCTTTGCAATAAGAGCACAACCGAAGGCACCCATGATACCTGCAATATCAGGACGAACTACGTCGACACCTGCTACCTTTTCAAGGGAGCGAAGTACCGCATCATTGTAGAATGTACCACCCTGAACAACGATATTTTTACCAAGCTCTGAAGCATCAGAAAGCTTGATTACCTTAAATAAGGCATTTTTAATAACAGAGTAAGCAAGACCAGATGAGATATCAGCAACTGATGCGCCTTCCTTTTGAGCCTGCTTAACTTTTGAATTCATAAATACAGTACAGCGTGTACCAAGATCGATTGGGTTAAGTGCAAAAAGCGCCTCTTCTGCGAAATCCTGAACACTAAAATCAAGAGATTTTGCAAATGTCTCGATGAAGGAACCACAACCTGAAGAACATGCTTCGTTAAGCTGTACACTGTCAACTACTCCGTTTTTGATGCGGATACACTTCATATCCTGACCACCGATATCGAGAATACAGTCAACATCTGGATTGAAGAATGCAGCTGCATAGTAGTGGGCAATAGTCTCTACCTCACCGTCATCAAGCTGAAGAGCGGCCTTTAAAAGTGCCTCGCCGTAGCCTGTTGAGCATGAGTGAACAATGTGAGTATCCTCTGGCATAATAGAGTAGATTTCCTTAAGTGCCTTAAGAGATGTGGCAAGAGGACTACCATTATTGCTAGAGTAGAATGAATATAATAACTTGCCATCATCGCCTACAACTGCAAGCTTTGTAGTTGTAGAACCGGCGTCGATACCAAGATATACATTACCGTGATAATTAGCTAAGTCACCCTTTTCTACCTGAGCCTTAGCATGTCTATCCTTGAACTGTCTGAAGTCTTCCTCAGACTCGAAAAGTGGCTCAAGTCTGGCAACCTCAAAGTCCATCTTAATACCTTCAGAGAGCTTGTCGATAAGTTGATCCATAGGCATTGTTGATTCTTCTTTTGAATTAAGAGCAGAACCGATTGCAGCGAAAAGATGAGAGTTGTCAAGCAAGATTGCGTGCTCATCATCTAACTTAAGAGTGCGAATGAATGCCTCTCTAAGCTGGTCAAGGAAATGAAGTGGACCACCTAAGAAAGCTACGTGACCTCTGATAGGCTTACCACAGGCAAGACCAGAAATAGTCTGGTTAACAACAGCCTGGAAAATAGAAGCTGAAAGGTCTTCCTTAGAAGCTCCCTCGTTGATAAGTGGCTGAATATCAGTCTTGGCAAATACACCGCAACGAGCAGCGATAGGATAAATAGCCTTGTAGTCCTTGGCATATGTATTAAGACCAGGTGCATCTGTCTGAAGCAAAGATGCCATCTGATCGATAAATGAACCTGTACCACCTGCGCAGATACCATTCATTCTCTGCTCTACATTACCATTTTCAAAATATATAATCTTTGCATCCTCACCACCTAGCTCAATAGCTACATCTGTCTGTGGTGCGTAGAAAGTAAGTGATGTGGAAACTGCTATAACTTCCTGAACAAACTCTACTCCAAGATGCTTAGCAAGTGTAAGACCACCTGAACCGGTAATCATAGGCTTAACATCTATTGTGCCAAGTTTTGATTTTGCCTGTGTCAACAGGTCTGTAAGAGTCTGCTGGATGTTGGCAAAGTGTCTCTGATAATCTGAGAATAAAATTTTGTTGTCATCATCTAAAACAGCTATTTTAACAGTTGTTGATCCGATGTCGATTCCGAGTTTGAATAAATTGTTTTTCATAATTGTGATTATTCTTTCCTTATTAAATACATTTTTCCAACTTTACGTATTATAAATGTACTGTAGGAAAATAACAATAAACAAAATATTAAATTTGTTAAGATTGGGCTTGCATAATTATTTAAATAGTTGTATAGTTTTTCACAAGACAAAGGCGTCTAAAGAAATTCCCAAAGTTGGGAGTTTCTTTAGGCGCCTTTTTTTGATGCAAATAGGAGAGTACTACCAGGTGGGATAATCTGTTTGCATTACCGTTATGATAGGAATAGTTGGAAGGAGTAGCAAAACATGGAAAATCATCAGATGGGATTGTATAGTCCCGAGTTTGAGCACGACAACTGTGGTATCGGAGCCGTGGTTTCCATCAAAGGAATCAAGACTCACCAGACAGTGTCTGATGCTTTGAAAATTGTAGAGAACCTAGAGCATAGAGCTGGCAAAGATGCTCTTGGTGAGACTGGAGATGGAGTAGGTATTTTACTTCAGATTTCACATAAATTCTTTTCAAAGGTGACTAAGGAAATTGGAATTTCCATTGGTGATGAGAGAGATTATGGCGTTGGTATGTTTTTCTTCCCTGGTGAGGAATTGAAGAGAAAGCAGGCCATGAAGATGTTTGAAATCATCGTGGAAAAGGAGAATCTTCAGTTCTTGGGATGGAGACAGGTTCCTACTAAGCCTGAGATTTTAGGAAAGGCCGCAGTTGATTGTATGCCAACAATCTATCAGGCTTTTATAAAGAGACCGGAAAATTGTCAAAAGGGACTTGATTTCGATAGAAAACTTTATGTGGCTCGCCGTGTATTTGAGCAGACAGCAGAGGATACATATGTAGCATCCCTTTCAAGCAGAACTATCGTATATAAAGGAATGTTCCTTGTAAATCAGCTTAGACTTTTCTTTGCCGACTTACATGACGAGGATTATGAGTCAGCTATTGCTACAGTACATTCTCGTTTTTCTACTAATACAAATCCATCATGGGAGAGAGCTCATCCAAACCGCTTTATTGTGCACAACGGTGAGATTAACACAATTAAGGGTAATGCAGACAAGATGTTATCAAGAGAGGAGACAATGGTTTCTCAGGTTCTTGAGCCAGAGATGTCAAAGATTACTCCAGTATGTAATCAGGCCGGCTCAGATTCTGCCATGCTTGATAACGCTCTTGAATTCTTAGTAATGAACGGCATGCCACTTCCACTTGCTGTTATGATTACAATTCCAGAGCCATGGGTAAAGAATAAGGCTATGGATCAAGCTCGTCGTGACTTCTATCAGTATTACTCTACAATGATGGAGCCATGGGATGGACCAGCATCTATTCTTTTCTCTGATGGCGATATTATGGGTGCAGTCCTTGATAGAAACGGACTGCGTCCATCTAGATATTACATTACAAATGACGATTACCTTATTCTCTCATCTGAGGTTGGTGTACTACCAATCGAGGAGAGCAGAATTAAATTAAAGGATAGATTAAAGCCAGGCAAGATGCTTCTTGTTGATACAGTAGAAGGTCGTCTTATTGATGACAATGAGCTTAAGGCAACTTATGCTTCTCGACAGCCATATGGTCAGTGGCTTGATGCAAATCTTGCTCACTTGGCGGAGATTAAGATTCCTAATGAGTCAGTACCAAAGTACACTCCAGAGGAGAGAGACAGACTTCAGAAGGCATTTGGTTACTCATATGAGGAAATCAAGGATTCAATCCTTCCAATGGCATTAAATGGTGGTGAGAATACTGGTGCTATGGGTATCGATGTACCTCTTGCAGTTTTATCAGAGAATCATCAGCCACTTTTCAATTACTTTAAGCAGTTATTTGCTCAGGTAACAAATCCACCTATCGATTCAATTCGTGAGGAGATTGTTACAGCAACAACTATATATCTTGGTACTGCAGGAAACGTACTTGAGGAGAAGGAAGCAAACTGTAACATGTTGCAGATTAACAACCCAATCCTTACTGTTACAGACTTGATGAAGATTAAGTCTATGAAGGTTCCTGGTCTTCATGCAGAGACAGTACCTATCACATATTATAAGAACACATCACTTGAGAAGGCTATTGACCATCTCTTTGTTGAGGTAGATAGAGTAAACCGTGAGGGTGCAAATATCATCATCCTTTCTGATAGAGGTGTTGATGAAAATCACGTTGCAATCCCTTCCCTTCTTGCTGTTGCAGCAGTTCAGCATCACTTGGTTCAGACTAAGAAGAGAACTAGCCTTTCAGTTATCCTTGAGTCTGGTGAGCCTCGTGAGGTTCATCACTTCGCTACACTTTTAGGCTATGGTGCATCTGCAATCAACCCATACCTTGCGCAGGAGACAATCGGCGAGCTTATCGAAAAAGGACAGCTTAAGAAGGATGTTCATGCAGCTATCGATGCATATAATGAGGCTGTTATTTCAGGCATCATCAAGATTGCATCAAAGATGGGTATCTCAACTGTTCAGTCTTATCAGGGTGCAAAGATTTTCGAGGCAATCGGAATCAGCTCTGATGTAATTGATAAATATTTTACTGGCACAATCAGCAGAATCGGTGGTATCACAATGGATGATATCCAGGCAGATTTGGAGATGCAGCATTCAAAGGCATTTGATCCACTTGGACTTTCTGTAGATGATACTCTTGATTCAAGAGGCCAGCACAAGATGCGCTCAGGTGCAGAGGAGCATCTTTACAATCCAGCAACAATTCACCTTCTTCAGCTTTCTACAAGAACAGGTGATTACAATACTTTCAAAGAGTACACAGCACTTGTTAATAAAGAGGATGCTGTTAGAAACCTTCGTGGATTAATCGATTTCAAATATCCAAAGAAGGGCATAAGTATCGATGAAGTAGAATCAGTAGATTCAATCGTGCAGCGTTTTAAGACTGGTGCCATGAGTTATGGTTCAATCTCGAAAGAGGCTCACGAGACAATGGCAATTGCCATGAATATGTTAAAAGGTAAGTCTAACTCTGGTGAAGGTGGTGAGGAAGAAAGCCGCTTCACAGTTGGTCCAGACGGACTTAACCGTTGCTCTGCAATTAAGCAGGTTGCATCAGGTAGATTTGGTGTAACAAGTAAATATTTGGTAAGCGCAAAAGAAATCCAGATTAAGATGGCTCAAGGTGCAAAGCCAGGTGAGGGCGGTCACCTTCCAGGAAAGAAAGTTTATCCTTGGATTGCAAAGACTAGACTTTCAACTCCTGGTGTAGCTTTAATTTCACCACCACCACATCACGATATTTATTCAATCGAGGATTTGGCAGAGCTTATCTATGACCTTAAAAATGCAAACAAGGATGCACGTATTTCTGTAAAGCTTGTTTCAGAGGCAGGTGTTGGAACAATCGCATCAGGTGTTGCTAAGGCTGGTGCTCAGGTAATTCTTATTTCAGGATACGATGGTGGTACAGGGGCAGCTCCAAAGTCATCTATTCACAATGCAGGTCTTCCATGGGAACTTGGTCTTGCTGAGGCTCATCAGACACTTGCTATGAATGGACTTAGAAATAAAGTTGTCATCGAGACAGATGGTAAGCTTATGAGCGGACGTGACGTTGCAATTGCTTGCGCACTTGGTGCAGAGGAGTTTGGTTTTGCAACAGCTCCACTTGTAACTATGGGCTGTGTAATGATGCGTGTATGTAATCTTGATACATGTCCAGTTGGTGTAGCTACACAAAATCCTGAGCTTAGAAAGCGCTTCGCAGGAAAGCCAGAGTATGTAGTTAACTTCATGAGATTTATCGCTCAGGAACTTAGAGAGTACATGGCTCAGCTTGGCTGCAAAACTGTTGATGAGCTTTGTGGTAGATATGACCTTCTCAAGCTTAAGGATGTGGATGATAGCAAGCGCATGTCAAAGGTAGACTTGTCTGCAGTTGTTTCCAACCCATGTGAGTACGAGAAGATCGAGTACAACAAGAAGAATGTATTCAACTTCGAGCTTGATACTACAGTTGATGAAAAGGTTCTCCTTAAGAAGCTTAAGCAGGCAATTTCATCAGGCGCAAAGGGTGAAGTTGATGTTGAGGTTTCAAATGTAAACCGTTCACTTGGAACACTTCTTGGTGCTGAGCTTACTAGAAAGTTTGGCGAGAGTCTTGAGGAAGACAGCTACGTTGTAAATTGCCACGGCGCAGGTGGTCAGTCATTTGGTGCCTTTGTTCCAAAGGGACTTACACTTAAGCTTGAGGGGGATTCAAACGATTACTTCGGCAAAGGACTTTCAGGTGGAAAGCTTGTAGTTTATCCATCAAAGGACGCCACATACAAGCAGGATGAAAATATCATTATCGGTAACGTTGCTCTTTACGGCGCAACATCTGGTAAGGCATTTATAAATGGTGTTGCCGGCGAGCGTTTTGCAGTTCGTAATTCCGGAGCAACAGCAGTTGTTGAAGGTTGCGGTGATCACGGCTGCGAGTACATGACAGGCGGTAGAGTTGTAGTTCTTGGCGCAACAGGTAAGAACTTTGCAGCTGGTATGTCAGGCGGTATCGCATACGTTCTAGACGAGGACGCAACACTTTATAAGAGACTCAATAAGTCTATGGTTAGCCTTGAAACTGTAACTGACAAGTATGATGTTCTTGAGCTTAAGAGCATTATTGCTGAGCACGTTGCAGCAACTGGTTCTGTAAAGGGCAAGGAAATCTACGATAACTTCAGTGATTATCTGCCTAAGTTTAAGCGAATTGTGCCATTTGATTACAAGTTGATGATGCAGACAATCGTTCAGATGGAAGAAAAAGGTTTGTCATCAGAGCAGGCACAAATCGAAGCTTTTAACTTATTAATGGGAAGGAGATAGTCATGGGAAAAGCAACAGGATTTTTAGAATATAACCGTGTAGAGGCTGAGGCATTCAGTCCTCTTGAGAGAATCAAAAACTTTAATGAATTTCATCTTCCTCTTGATGAGGAGGAGCAGAGACGTCAGGGTGCACGCTGCATGGATTGCGGCGTTCCATTCTGCCAGTCTGGTATGACAATAAAGGGCATGACTTCAGGATGCCCACTTAACAATCTTATTCCTGAATGGAATGAGCTTGTATATCAGGGGAACTATGATATGGCTTACAAGCGCCTTCACAAGACAAGCAATTTCCCTGAGTTTACATGCAGAGTTTGTCCAGGACTTTGCGAGAAAGCTTGTACTTGCGGTCTTAATGGCGATGCAGTTACAACAAAGGAAAATGAGAAAGCTATTATCGAATACGCATATGCGAATGGTCTTGCTGATGCAAAGCCAGTTGAAGTTCGCACAGGTAAGAAGGTAGCGATAGTAGGTTCAGGCCCTTCAGGTCTTGCAGTGGCAGACCAGCTTAACCGCAGAGGTCATAAAGTAACAGTTTATGAGAGAAGCGATAAGGTTGGTGGATTACTTCGTTACGGTATCCCTAACATGAAGCTTGAAAAGCAGATTATCGATCGCAAGATTAAAATTATGGAGCAGGAAGGCGTTAACTTCATCGTTAATGCTAACGTTGGTGAGGACGTTAAGGCTGCTGATTTGGTAAAGAAGTACGATGCTGTAGTTCTTTGCTGTGGCTCATCTAATCCGCGTGATATAGACGCTGTAGGCCGCAAGGAGGCTAAGGATATCTACTTTGCTGTAGACTTTTTAGCATCTACTACAAAGTGTCTCTGGGCCAACAACATGAAGCTTGTGGATGGTCAGTATATTTCTGCAAAGGGCAAAGATGTGCTTATCATCGGTGGTGGTGATACAGGTAATGACTGCGTAGGTACATCAATTCGCCATGGCTGCAAGTCTGTTACTCAGCTTGAGATGATGCCAAAGGCTCCAGATGTAAGAGCAGAGTCTAACCCATGGCCACAGTGGCCACTTGTGTGCAAGACAGATTATGGCCAGGAGGAGGCAATCGCCAAGTTTGGTCATGACCCTCGTATCTACACAACAACTGTAAAAGAATTTAAGACTGACAAAAATGGTAACCTTAAATCAGCTATACTTGTATCTCTTGAGTCAAAGGTAGACAAGAAAACTGGCCGTAGAATGATGGTGCCAGTAGAGGGCACAGAGAAGGAAGTGCCATGCCAACTCTGCCTTATTGCAGCAGGATTTTTAGGCTCACAGAAATATGTCACAGATGCTTTCAAGGTAAATCTTGATGCTCGCACAAATGTGGCATCCGTAAATGCGGATTCATTTGCAACAAACGTGAAAAAGGTATTTACTGCAGGAGATATGCACACAGGTCAATCCCTTGTTGTAAAGGCTATTCGCCAGGGCCGCGACTGCGCCCGTGAAGTAGATGAATATTTGATGGGCTACACCAACTTATAACCATTATTGTGGTGTATTTGGCGTAAATATTTTTGGAGAGATGCTTGCATAGTCTTGGCAAGCGCGAGCAGGAAGGCTCCATGCCGGACAAGGGAGGGACCCACACCGGGCGGGAAGGTCCCCTTGTCAGAGTATGGAAGGTGGCCTGCGGGAGCATGAAAGACTTGGATAGCATCTCGATAGGATTGTTAGCGTAACAAAAAAAGGCGAAATTAAAAATTTTAAAAAAAGTTGTTGACAAAGAATTGTCAAAGGAATATTATTCTAGACAAATATTAATCAATGGAACGACAAAGGCGTCGGAAATGATACTACAAAGTATCGTTTTCGGCGCCTTTTTGTTTTATAAAAATCTGGGAAGGAAAAAGAAGTATGTGTTCAATAATGGCGTTAAGTAAATGCCACGTTTCCATGAAGGAATTTGAAGAGGCATTTTCTAAGACAGTTTCTAGAGGGCCGGATATGCAAAAGGTCATTCAGGTGAGTGATTCGGTTCTTGGATTTCAAAGACTGTCAATTATGGGATTGACAGAAGCTGGAATGCAGCCTTTTGAATTGGATGGTGATTATGCCATTTGCAATGGTGAGTTGTACGGATTCAAAAAGGTGAGAGAAGCGTTGAAAGCTGATGGCTATAAATTCTTCAGCGATAGCGATTGCGAAATCATTTTACCTATGTATCGTAAATACGGAACTGAGATGTTTAAAATGCTTGATGCAGAATATGCAATGGTTATTTACGACAAGGAAACAGATGATTTGTTAGCCGCAAGAGATCCAATCGGAATCAGACCTTTGTTTTATGGATATGACAGTGATGGCTCTATCATGTTTGCTTCTGAAGCAAAGAATCTTGTTGGTTTAACTGATGAAGTAAAACCCTTTCCACCAGGACATTATTACAAGGATGGCAAGTTTATATGCTATAGGGATTTATCAAAGCGTAAGCCATACAGCATAGATGGAGTTGAAGAAGCTTCAGCAAAGATTAAAGAGCTTTTGGTTAAGGGCGTTGAAAAAAGACTTGATGCAGATGCTCCTGTAGGATTTCTTCTTTCCGGTGGACTTGATTCGTCCCTTGTATGTGCAATAGCACAAAAGATGATGGATAAGCCAATAAAGACATTTGCTATAGGAATGAATGAAGATGCCATCGATTTAAAATATGCAAAAGAAGTTGCAGATTACATTGGCAGTGAGCATCACGAAATAATCATTAACAAGGACATAGTTCTTGAAAGCTTAGAAGAAGTTGTGGCAGCTCTTGGAACATACGACATAACAACAATTAGAGCTAGCATGGGAATGTACTTGATTTGCAAAGGCATAAAAAAAGAATTCCCAGACATAAGAGTACTTCTGACAGGTGAGATTTCAGATGAGATTTTCGGATATAAATATACTGATTTTGCACCAAATGCTGAGGAGTTCCAAAAGGAAGCTGAAAAGCGACTGAGAGAGCTTTACATGTATGACGTGCTTAGAGCAGATAGATGCATTTCAGTTCACTCTATGGAGGCACGAGTTCCATTTGGAGATTTAGCTTTTGTAGATTATGTAATGGGTATAAATCCAGAAATAAAGATGAATAAATACAACAAGGGCAAGTATTTACTGAGACATGCATTTGAAGGGGATGACTATTTACCTTATGACATTCTATTTAGAGAAAAGGCAGCTTTTTCAGATGCGGTAGGCCATTCGATGGTTTACTACCTAAAGGAATATGCAAACAGCCTCTATTCTGATGAGGATTTGGAAAACGCAAAACGTAAATACGAATTCAGAGCTCCATTTACAAAGGAATCTCTTCTCTATAGAGATTTGTTTGAAAAATATTATAAAGGACAGGCCCAAATGGTAGCAGACTTCTGGATGCCAAACAAAAACTGGGAAGGCTGCAACGTGGATGACCCATCAGCCCGCGTCCTTTCCAACTACGGAGCAAGCGGAATCTAACCGCAAAGCAATCAAATGGTTTTCTATGAGGCCGCAGCTAACAATTTTTACATACTCTGGACAATCACATTAGTGATGGGAAGAGTATTGTAGGATTGTTATCGTAACGGCCGGACAATACAAGGAGGATATATTATGAGTAAAGTTACAGAAATATTTGGAAGCAAGGTTTTTAATGATGAAACCATGAAGGAGCGTCTTCCTAAGGATGCGTACAAGGCCCTTAAGAATACAGTAGAGGAGGGCAGACCTCTCGACAGAGAACTTGCAAATGTTATCGCTCATGCAATGAAAGAATGGGCAATCGAACTTGGAGCTACACATTTTACACATTGGTTCCAGCCAATGACAGGTGTTACAGCTGAAAAGCATGATTCATTTATTCAGCCAGAAGAGGGCGGAAAAGTTATTATGACTTTCTCTGGAAAGGAGCTTATTAAGGGCGAGCCTGATGCTTCATCATTCCCTTCAGGTGGTCTTAGAGCTACATTTGAGGCAAGAGGATATACAGCATGGGACCCAACATCTTATGCATTCATCAAGGATGATACACTTTGTATTCCAACTGCCTTCTGTTCATACTCAGGTGAGGCACTTGATAAGAAGACTCCACTTCTTCGTTCAATGGAGACACTTGATAAATCAGCAGTTAGAGTTCTTAAGCTTTTTGGTCATGATGAGGTAAAGCGAGTTATTACAACAGTTGGACCAGAGCAGGAATATTTCCTTATTGATTCGGAAATGTACAACAAGCGTCCTGATTTAATTTACTGTGGACGTACATTGTTTGGAGCTAAGCCTCCAAAGGGACAGGAACTTGAGGATCATTATTTTGGAACAATTAAGCCAAGAGTTTCTGCATATATGAAAGAGTTAGACGAGGAGTTGTGGAAACTGGGAGTACTTGCAAAGACAAAGCACAATGAAGTTGCTCCTGCACAGCATGAGCTTGCACCAGTTTTTTCGACCACTAATATAGCAACAGATCATAACCAGCTCACCATGGAGATGATGAAAGTAGTGGCAGCAAGACATGGCATGACTTGCTTACTACACGAGAAACCATTTGCTGGTGTTAATGGCTCAGGTAAACACAACAACTGGTCTATATCAACTGATACTGGAGTAAACCTGTTAGAACCTGGCGCTACTCCTTCCCAGAATGCTCAGTTCTTATTATTCCTCACAGCTGTTATCAAGGCTGTAGATGAATATCAGGAGTTACTCCGAGTATCTGTTGCTTCTGCTGGAAATGATCACAGACTTGGTGCAAATGAGGCACCACCAGCAATCATTTCTATGTTCCTTGGAGCTGAACTTGAGGCTATTGTAGAGTCAATCATCGATGGAACAGATTATGAAGATATTAAGAAACAGAAAATGTCAGTTGGTTCTGATGTAATCCCAAGCATTTCAAAGGATACAACAGATAGAAATAGAACTTCACCATTTGCCTTTACTGGAAATAAATTTGAGTTTAGATCTCTTGGTTCAACTGCTTCAATCTCTGGTCCAAACATTGTTCTTAATACAATTGTTGCAGAAGAGCTTGATAAATTTGCAGATGAACTTGAAGGAGCTGCTGATTTTGATAAGGCACTTGCTACACTTCTTAAGAGAGAACTTACAGCTCACAAGAGAATTATCTTCAATGGAAATGGTTATTCAGATGAGTGGGTTAAGGAAGCAGAAAGAAGAGGACTTGCTAATCTTAAGTCTACAGTAGATGCACTCCCTGCATTCATTGCAGATAAGTCAATTGATGTATTTACAAAGCATAATGTATTTACTAAGGGCGAGCTGTATAGCCGTTACGATATCCTTCTTGAGAATTACTATAAGGTAATCGATATTGAGGCTCTTACATTTGATTCAATGGTTAAGAAGGATATTATGGCTGCAGCTAGTGATTATCAGTTTACTCTTGCTGAGACACTTAATGCTAAGGCTGCTACAGGACTTGATGTTGATTCTACAGTTGAAAAGAAGCATCTTGAGAAGGCATCTAAACTTACATTTGAAATGGATGAGAGACTTGAGAAGCTTGAAGCTGATATTGAAAAGGCAAAAGAGCTTTCAGAGACATATGATCTTGCTAAGTTCCATCATGATGTAATCTTTGCGGATATGAATGAGCTTCGTGAGGTTGTAGATGAACTTGAGACAGTTATCCCAAGTGACATCTGGCCATATCCTACATATGGAGAAATTCTTTATTCAGTTAAGTAAAATATAAATATCCCAGTAAGCGGGAAGACACATCATCCAAGATTTGCCCTCGGCAAATGAGATGTGTCGTGGCAAATAATTTATACTCACTTTGTGAGCAGAAATAATTTACATTTTGTACAAAGGCGTACAGCATGGTAGAAATACTACGCTGTACGTTTTTTATATTAAGAGCTTTTAGGAGGAAAATATTATGGAAGAGTACACAAGTTTATTATTTGGAGTATGGTTCCTGATTGGCGCTGCATTAGTATTCTGGATGCAGGCAGGATTTGCCATGGTGGAGGCTGGTTTTACCAGAGCCAAAAACACCGGCAATATTATTATGAAAAATCTTATGGATTTTTGTATTGGTACAGTAATGTTTGTTTTGTTAGGCTTTGGTCTTATGTTTGGTGAAGACACATTTTTTGGTCTTATAGGAAAGCCTTCACTTCAGATTTTTACAGACTATGCCAGCTTTGATTGGAGCAACTTTGTATTTAACCTAGTATTCTGTGCTACAACAGCAACAATCGTTTCTGGTGCTATGGCAGAGCGTACAAAGTTTATTAGCTATTGTATTTACTCAGGAGTTATTTCCCTTGTTATTTACCCAATTGAAGCACATTGGATTTGGGGTGGCGGCTGGCTTTCACAGCTCGGTTTTCATGATTTTGCAGGTAGTGCAGCAATCCACATGGTAGGTGGTATATGTGCACTTATCGGAGCTAAAATCCTTGGACCTCGTATTGGAAAGTTCTCTCGCGACAGCAAGGGTAAAATTGTTAAAGTAAATGCTTTTCCTGGTCACAATATCGCACTTGGCGCCCTTGGCGTATTTATCCTCTGGCTTGGCTGGTATGGATTTAACGGAGCAGCAGCAACATCCCTTGAGCAGTTGGCATCAATTTTCGTAACAACAACAATTGCACCAGCAGTAGCTACATGTACAACAATGGCATATACATGGATTAAATTTGGTAAGCCTGATGTATCTATGTCACTTAATGCATCACTTGCAGGACTTGTAGCTATTACAGCCCCATGCGACGTAACAGATGCACTTGGAGCAGCAATCATTGGTATTGTTTCAGGTTTCCTTGTAGTATTTGGTGTATGGCTTCTTGATTATAAGCTTCATATTGATGATCCAGTTGGTGCAGTAGCAGTTCATATGATGAATGGTATTTGGGGAACTATTGCAGTTGGACTCTTTGCAACAAAGTCAGCTCCTTATAGCGAGCTTTCAGGTCTTTTCTATGGGGGAGGTTTTAAATTATTAGGAATACAGCTCCTTGGTATTGTTTCTGTAGCAGCTTGGGCAGCAGTTACTATCACAATTGCGTTTTCAGTAATTAAGGCTACAATTGGTCTTCGTGCATCGGCAGAGGAGGAAATCGTAGGTCTTGATAGAACTGAGCATGGTCTTCCTTCAGCATATTCAGGATTTAACATGCTTGAAGATGATTTCGATACAGATGACTATGATGAGGAGACAGCAAGTCTTATTACAGAGACTCTTGAGGCAGCAGGTCTTGCTACACCTGAGGAAGCTATTGAGGTTGAGTATGCTCCATCACAGATTACATCAGCAGGCAAGCCTCGTATGACTAAGGTAGAAATCCTTTGCAAGGAGCGCAACCTTGAGAAGCTTAAGAATGCACTCTTAAAGCTTGGTATTACAGGTATGACTGTTTCACACGTAATGGGTTGTGGTGTACAGAAGGGTGCTCCAGAGTACTACAGAGGTGTAGCTTTAGAGCCAGCACTTCTACCTAAGATTCGTGTAGACGTTGTTGTTTGCAAGGTACCAGTTCAGCAAGTAATTGAAACAGCAAAGAAGGTTCTTTATACAGGCCACATCGGCGATGGAAAGATTTTTGTATACGATGTAGAGCAGGTTGTTAAGATCCGTACAGGCGAAGAGGATTTTGCAGCTTTACAAGATGTTGAATAAAAATTAAATTTTCTCTTTACAAATAAGTACGCTTATTGTACACTTTTTGAGTACAAAGGCGTACTTTTTTGCGAGAGGTGACTCTTGTAAAAAAAAACGCCTTTTTTTTGTTTTTATAGGAGGAATTTATGTCTCAGCTATCAGTCAGTGATATCATCGATTTTGTAGAGGAGAATGACGTAAAATTCATACGTCTAGCATTTTGTGACCTCTACGGTAAACAAAAGAATATTTCAATAATGCCACAAGAGTTGAAACACGCCTTTGAAGAAGGTGTTAATTTCGACTCTTTTCTTATTTTAGGGTACGACGATGAGCAGGGAGAGGATTTATTCCTTAAGCCTGACCCAGATACCATGCATGTTTTGCCATGGCGACCACAGTCTGGACGAGTTATTCGTTTTTACTGTGATGTTGTACTTTCAGACGGTAGTCCATACAAGTATGACTATCGCCATTTCCTGAAGGAGACACTTTTAAAATGTGGCCAGTTAGGTATTTCTACAAGAATGGGTCTTAAGTCTGAGTTCTACTTATTTAAAACAGACGAGGAGGGTAACCCTACAAATGAGCCATTTGATAATGGCGGATATTTTGATGTGGCTCCAAATGACAAGGGAGAGAATATCAGAAGAGAAATCTGTCTTACATTGGAAGAAATGGGAATCAGCCCACAGTCTTCTCATCATGAGCGCGGTCCAGGACAAAACGAAATTGATTTCATGTCCGGCGATGTGCTCACTACAGCAGACAATCTTGTTACATATAAAAATGTTGTTGAAAACATTGCAGCTCGAAATGGAGTATGGGCTTCCTTTGATCCACTTCCATTGCCAGGAGCTCCAGGTAATGGTCTTCATATTAAAATGGCAAATTACAGAGGCGGAGTTAATCTTCAAAATGAGGACAAGGAATTCTCAGAAGGTTTCATGGCTGGAATTATTAACAGAATGAGGGATATTACTTTGTTCTTAAACTGCCGCAAGGATTCTTATGACAGATTTGGTATGAACGAGGCTCCTAAATATATTACATGGTCAGAGCAGAACAATTCTCGATTATTTAGAGTGCCTGAGTTTAAGGGTAAGAGAGAGCATTTTATCCTTCGTTCACCTGACTCTTGTATCAATCCATATTTGGCAAGTGCGATTATTATTCAGGCAGGTCTTGCAGGTGTTAATAATAAGGAAAAGCTTCCACCAGCTCTTGAGGTTAATTCTCGTCAAATGACAGATGAGATTTCATCAAATTTAGAGATGTTGCCACTATCACTGGATGAGGCTATTGAGTGTGCTCAAAATAGTCAGTTCATTAAGAACTCAGATTTTGCAGCTGTTGCCACTCATTATATAGAGAAAATCAAATCTACTAATTAGTTTCCTAAAGGAGTTAAATATGGAAAGGGCTTTGATTGTCTGCGACAATGAAAAAGGCACTTCTTTTTATAAATCCTTTCTAAAAGAAAACGGATTTGTAGATATGATTGTTGCTGAGAATGCTCCAGAAGCTAAACGCATCATTTCGGATTATGATTTTGATATTTGTTTGATAAATGGTCCTATTGGTGGTTCCAGTGGAGAGGAGCTTTCCGTTGATATAGCAGAGAAAAATATCTGCCAGGTAATTTTATTTATCAAGGCAGAGTATGCCGAGGAAATAGCATCAAAGGTAGAAGATTTCGGTGTAATTACCGTTTCCAAGCCTATCAATAAGCAGCTTTTCTGGCAGGCGCTTAAGCTTGCTCGTGTTGCTCAGAGCCGTATAAATATGGCTCATAAAGAGAGTGCAAAGCTAGAGAAAAAGCTTAATGATTTGAAAATCATTTCCAGAGCAAAATTGCTTCTTATAATCAACAGAGATGTTTCTGAAGAAGAAGCACATAAAATTATTGAAAAACAAGCGATGGATTCCCGGTTATCCAGGGTTGAAGTAGCAAAAGAAATAATAAGAGAATATGAAGGAGATTAAGATGACAAAGCATGTATTTGTTACAGGTGGCGTAGTATCAGGCCTAGGCAAGGGTATTACAGCAGCCTCACTTGGACGATTACTTAAAATGAGAGGATATAAGGTGGCATCACAGAAATTGGACCCATATATGAATGTTGATCCTGGAACAATGAGTCCTTATCAGCACGGCGAAGTTTTTGTTACTGATGATGGTGCGGAGACAGATTTGGATTTAGGTCACTATGAGAGATTTATCGATGAGAGCCTTAATAAATATTCTAATCTTACATCTGGAAAGGTATATTGGAATGTCCTTAATCGTGAGAGAAAGGGCGAGTATCTTGGACAGACAGTTCAGGTGATTCCACATATTACAGAGGAAATCAAGCGCTTCATTTATATGGGCGCCAAGACATCTGACTGTGATGTACTTATCACTGAAATCGGTGGCACTACAGGAGATATTGAATCCCAGCCATTTTTAGAGGCGATCAGACAGGTTTCTTTGGAGCAGGGCAGAGAAAATTGCCTCTTTATCCATGTGACTCTTGTTCCATGGCTTTCTGGTTCTGAGGAACACAAATCAAAACCAACTCAGCATTCTGTTAAGGAACTTCAGTCCCTAGGTATTTCACCAAATATTATTGTTTGCCGTGTTGACCACCCACTTGAGCAGTCTATTAAGGACAAGATTTCACTTTTCTGCAATGTTAAAAAGGATTGCGTAATTGAAAATGACACACTTGATTGTCTTTACGAGGCACCTCTTATGATGCACAAGTATGGGCTTGATGATGTGGTTTGTCGTGAGCTTGGTCTTGAGAATAATCCTCCTCAAATAGAAGAATGGGAGAAGATGGTTGAGAACATCAAGGGCCTTAAGAAGACAACTAAGATTGCAATTGTAGGTAAATATGTTGCTCTTCATGATGCTTATCTTTCTGTTAGAGAAGCTCTATACCATGGTGGTTATGCAGATAGCGCCCATGTTGATATTAAATGGGTTGATTCGGAAGAAATCACAAAAGATAATGTTGAGGATTATCTTGGAGATTGCGATGGAATCCTTGTTCCTGGCGGATTTGGAGATAGAGGTGTTGAAGGCAAAATCGAAGCTTGTAGATACGCAAGAGAGAACGATGTGCCATACCTTGGAATTTGTCTGGGTATGCAGGTTGCTGCAATTGAATTTGCAAGAAATGTATGTGGTATTGAAGATGCCAATTCTCGCGAGTTCAATAACAATGGCAAAAATTGTGTAATCGACCTTATGGAAGAGCAGATGGCTGTTCTTAGAAAGGGTGGCACCATGAGACTTGGCGCATATCCATGTGCAGTTCGAAAGGGTACTAAGCTTTATGAAGCTTATGGTTCAGACAATATTTCAGAGCGTCATAGACACAGATTTGAGTTTAACAATTCATATAGAGATGTAATGACAGAGAAGGGACTTACTATTTCTGGCACATCACCTAATGACGAGGTGGTTGAGGCTATAGAGGTATCTTCAAACAAATTCCATGTAGGAGTTCAGTTCCATCCGGAGTTTAAGAGCCGTCCTAATAAGCCACATCCTTTGTTTGCGGCATTTATTAAAGCAAGTTTAAAATAGTACTGTACAAAACTAAGTGTTTCCGATTAAAATAGAGACGTATGTAGAGGTAAAATTACCTCAAGAATCTAACAAATCTTATTTGATGGGAGGAAAATATGTTAGAAAAAAGATTCAAACTCAGCGAAAACAATACTACTGTTAAAACAGAGATTATCGCTGGACTCACAACATTCATGACAATGGCATACATCATTGCATTGAATCCAAACATCCTTACAGGCTATCGTGCAGGTGGAGATGAGCTTTGGAATGGTATATTCCTTGCTACATGTCTTTCATCAGCAGTTGCTATGTTTGTTATGGCATTTCTTGCAAACAAGCCATTCTGTCTTGCTCCAGGTATGGGTCTTAACTCATTCATGGCAATTGTTATCGGCAACTTAGTTGCTATGACAGGTATGGGATATGTTGAGTCATTCCAGTCAATGCTTTGCATTATCCTTATCGAAGGTGTTGTATTCTTAATCCTTTCACTTCTCAATGTCAGAGAGAAAATTGTTGAGGCTATTCCACTTGGCATCAGACTTGGTATTTCACCAGCTATTGGTCTTATGCTTCTTAACATTGGTTTTGGCTCAAATGTATACATTGCAGATTCCAACTTCAATCAGTTCTTCGTTATGAAGGATTTCTTTGGAGCACTTACAGCTGGATATGCTAAGGACACAATGACAGATGCTTATCCAATTATGGTTCTTTCTGCTATCACAATGTTTGTAGGTCTTTTTGTAATTGTTGTACTTGCATCTAAGGGTGTTAAGTCTGCAGTTATTCTCGGTATGTTTGCTGCATCAATCCTTTACTGGATTTGCGATTTTGCAGTACTTGGTAACAATCCATTTGCATCACTTGAGACAGCTTCATTTGTTCCAGCATTTGGAGATATGGCTTCGACTACATTATTCAAGTTTAATTTTGCTGGACTTGCTCAGATGGGTTGGTTCACAGCTATCACACTTGTTATTACTTTCTGTATCATCGATATGTTCGATACAATCGGAACACTTGTAGGTACAGCTTCACGTGCAGGTATGGTTGACCGCGAGGGTAACATGCCTAACATGAAAGAGGCACTTCTTTCAGATTCAGTTGGTACAATCGTTGGTTCTTGCACAGGTACATCAACAGTTACTACATTTATCGAGTCTGCATCAGGTGTAGAGGCAGGTGGACGTACAGGTCTTACAGCACTTACTTGTGGTATTGCTTTTGCAGCTTGTATTTTCCTTGCTCCAATTGCAGCAATTATTCCTGCGGCAGCAACATCAGCAGCACTTATTTATGTAGGTGTTCTTATGATGACAGGTCTTAAGAAGGTTAACTTTGATGATCTTTCAGTTTGTGTACCAGTTACAATCATGCTTATCGCTATGCCAATCTCTGGTTCAATCGGACATGGTATCGGTCTTGCTATGATTTCTTACACAATCATCAAGGTATTTACAGGTAAGGCTAAGGAAGTATCAGCACTTACATATGTGATTTCACTTCTTTTCCTTATTAAGTTCTTCTTAGCAGTTTAAGCTTAATAACATTAGTTGATTTAAGAGCGTATTGCATTTGCAGTACGCTCTTTTTTGATGGGATTATTTAGGGACACTTCCCTGGTTTATTATTTACACAGTTAATAAATCATGGAGGTTATATGATATGAAAAAGAGAGGCTTAGATAAGGAATTGATTGTTTCATTTGGTACACTGGCATTGTTGTTTGCGGTTGGGATTCTGTTTTTTGTATTATTTATTTTTGATATTGATATAACAGAAAATATGACCAGCGTAGTTGGCTCATATTCAGGACTTTCAGGTGGAATTTGGCTTATATTACTTCTGAGAAATTGTTGACTATGTATAGTGCTTTTTCTATAATTAAATTATCTATATGTAGTGTGGCTTTTGTTCTAAAGTGCTAATTCTAGTATTGATAGCCACAGAAAGCGGAAGGTAATTGATTATGAATAAATTGTTTAAAAGGACTATAAATATTATTGCTATAGGGATTATGGTTTTTGCAATGAACATGGTTGCTCTTGCTCAGGGCACGACCACCATTGCTGTTTCAAAGAGCTCTGCTTCAGTGGGGGATTCTATTACAGTTTCCATTACAGCTACAGAGAGTGGAACTGTTACTGTTAAATACACATCTAGTATGTTGACCCTCAGTAGTTGTTCAGTTTCAGGATATAGTTCACAGGGGAATTCAGTTTCTTTCGATGGTAAGACAGGAGATGTAGTATTTTCAGCAGCAGCTGAGGGTACAGCTTCTATTATTGTATCATCATCTAGTTGCTCGGGAAGTAGTACTACTCTTACTATAGGTGGTGGTTCTGCAACGGCAGCTGAGGCACCAGCTGAGCCAGAGCCAGCAGCAGAAGAACCAGCAGAAGAGCCTGCAGAGCCAGCAGAACAGCCAGAGGCTACAGCCCCTGCAGCACCATCAGGTTCAGCAGTTGGTACCTTAAATGCAGATGGCGGATTTGATATCGGTGGGGTAGCGTATGTAGTTTCTGAAAGATATAAGGACAACGAAATCCCAGCTGGTTTTGAAAAGACCACTATCCAAATCGCTGATGGCACATACAGCGAGCTTACTAATGGTGCAATTACACTTCTATATTTAAAGCCTGCTGATAACACACAAGGTTCTGGTGTTTTCTATATTTATGATGAGGCTGCCGGTACAGTTTCTAATTTCGTATTATTAGGTGATGCTGACAAATATGTTCTTGTTAAGGATGCAGCGGATGCACCTGGTAGCGGATTTTCACAGACTGTTGTCAATGTAAATGGAGTTGATGTACCTGCATTTACTATTGATGGTGCAGAATTCTTCTATGTTTACGGACAGAATCAGGATCAGGTAGAGGGATGGTTCGTTTACGACCAGACTTATGGCACTGTATCACGTGTTGATACAGCTGCTCTTTCTGCAAGTGCAGATTCTTCTGACGACGATGCAGAGGCCACTCAGACTGAGGCAGTTGACAATAGTGTTTACAAGGAAAAGCTTGGATTATATAGAAAGATAATAATGGGACTTATTGTTCTTTGCGTTATCCTTCTGTTTATTACAATCAATAAGATTCTCAAGTCTCGTGGTGATGACGATGATTTTGATGGAGATGTTTTTGCTAAGTCTCCAGTTAAGACATCTAAGAAATTACCTCGTTCAATCGTATTCACTAATCCTGAAGAGGAAGAAGAGGATGAGGAAGAGGATATTTTCGAGGACGAAGAAGAGGAATACGAGGATTATGACGACTTCAGCACTAGCGAAGGCTCTTTTGAGGAGCGCCGTGATGCTAGTCTAAATATGATGGATCTTAATGATCTTTAATCTAATTTGGCAAAGGAGCTAAATATGGAATATTCAAAACAGGCTAAAAGAGCCATTACTGGTGCATCAAAGTTATCAAAGTCTTTGCAGCACAGTTATGTTGGCACAGAGCATTTGCTTATTTCTATTATTGACCAGGAAAATTCTCTTGCTGCAAAGGTTTTGAATTCAAATGGTGTTAATAGAGACAATCTACTTAAATTAGTAGAAGAGCTCATATCTCCAGGTGGAGAGGTTGCTGTTCAGGAACGTGATGGATACACACCAAAGATGGAACAGCTATTAGATCATGCTGCGGATGAAGCAGATAAATGCAATTCAAAGACTATAGGTACAGAACATTTACTTCTTGCTATGATTCGCATGCAGGATTGTTCAGGAGCTAGACTTCTCAACTCTCTTGATGTTAATCCACACAAGCTTTTTTCGGAGCTTGTAGCAGGCATGGGCGCAGAGGGCGCAGTATATAAGGAAGAGATGCAGGCTATTAACAGTGGCCGCAAGAAAAACGATGTTTCATATTTGGATCAATTCTCTAGAGACCTGACTCAGATGGCAGAGGATGGAGAGCTTGACCCAATAGTTGGAAGAGACGCTGAGATTCAGCGAGTAATACAGATTTTATCTAGACGTGGAAAAAATAATCCATGTCTTATTGGTGAGCCTGGAGTTGGTAAGACAGCCATAGTAGAGGGCCTTGCTGAGAGGATTGTGGAGGGAAGCGTTCCTGATTCTGTTAAGGACATAAGAGTTCTCTCTCTTGATTTATCTGGTATGGTTGCCGGCTCTAAGTATCGTGGTGAGTTCGAAGAGCGAATCAAGCGTGTTATTGCAGAGGTAATCGAAGAAGGCAATATCCTTCTATTTATAGACGAGATTCATACACTTATCGGAGCTGGTGGAGCCGAGGGAGCTATAGACGCTTCTAATATTTTAAAGCCAGCTATGGCTAGAGGTGAGATTCAGATTCTCGGTGCTACAACTATTACTGAGTATCGTAAATATGTGGAAAAAGATGCAGCATTAGAGCGTCGTTTCCAGCCGGTTGTTGTGGAAGAGCCATCTACAGAGGAGACTATCGCTATTCTTAAGGGTGTTAGATATCTTTATGAGGAGCATCATGGAATAGTTATTCCGGATGAGGCAGTGGAAGCTTGTGTTAATCTTTCAGAGAGATACATTGCAGACAGATTCCTTCCTGACAAGGCTATAGATTTAATGGATGAGGCAGCTGCTTCACTAAAGCTTTCTACCGTTAAAAAGACTGTTAAGGACGATGGCCTTGACGACCGTATTGCAGTTTTGGCTGAGGAGATGGAAGAGGCTATTATTGCAGGTGATATCGCCCTTGCTAGTCAGTTAAAGCAAGAAAAGGATAATCTTCTTGAACAGAAGCTTGCGGCTGAGAAAAAGGCTTCTCGAAAGAAGCAGGCTAAAAAGGCTATCCTTACTGAAAATGATGTAGCAGCGGTTGTTGCCCTTTGGACAAAGATACCTGTTGCTAAGCTTACAGAGCAGGAATCAGTTAGACTTAGAAAAATCGAGAGTATTTTACATAAGAGAGTTATTGGACAAGAGGAGGCAGTTTCTGCTGTTGCTCGTGCTGTTAGACGAGGTAGAGTCGGTCTTAAGGAAAAGGGAAGACCTATTGGTTCATTCTTATTCTTAGGACCTACCGGTGTTGGTAAGACTGAGATTTCAAAGGCACTTGCTGAGGCAGTATTTGGCAATGAATCATCTATGATTCGTGTAGATATGAGTGAGTACATGGAGAAACACTCTGTGTCTAAGATGATTGGTTCGCCTCCAGGATATGTAGGATACGAAGAGGGTGGACAGCTTTCTGAGAAAGTTCGTCGCAATCCTTACTCAGTTATCCTATTTGATGAGATCGAAAAGGCTCATCCAGATGTATTTAATGTGCTTTTGCAGATTCTTGATGATGGTCATGTTACTGATTCGCAGGGACGCAAGGTAGACTTCAAGAATACTATCATTATTATGACAAGTAATGCTGGAGCTCAGGCTATTGTTGAGCCTAAGAAGCTTGGATTTGCTTCCAAAGAAGACGCAAGCAAGGACTACGAGTTCATGAAAAATGGCGTTATGGAAGAGGTTAAGCGTATATTCAAGCCAGAGTTCTTGAATCGTATAGATGAGACTATTGTATTTAGAGCTCTCACAAAGGATGATATGAAGAAAATTGCAGCTCTTCAGGTTAATCAGTTCATTTCGCGCTGCAAGGAGCAGATGGATATTACTGTATCTATTCCAGCTTCAGTCAAGACATGGATTGTGGAGAAGGCTTTTGATCCTAAATACGGTGCTAGACCTATTCGAAGAAAGATTCAGACTGCACTTGAGGATGTTATGGCAGAAGACATTTTGGCAGGTAAAATCAAGTCCTTTGACTCAGTTAAGGCTAAGATTAAAAAGGATGAAATTGTTTTTGAAAAATGCTAATTTTTATGTTCGATGATTGTTGTTAAAAACAATTTCCTTTGTTATAATCGGACTATGAAAAGCCGTTCATGGCAGCAATACAGGAGGATTTGAGATGGCTGTAATTAGCGAATTGATTCGCAGTGAAGCAGATGGAACTATCAGCTTTGGTGACTACACACTTACTGATAAGAAAAAGCTTGATAATTACAAGCATGAAGGGGATTTATACAAGGTTAAGACCTTTGCAGACATTACTAAGCTAGAGCGCAACGGTATGTTTGTATATGAGTCAGTGCCTGGCACAGCAGTTGCTAATTTTAATTGTACTTCAGAGCAGGTATCCTTTACCGTTGAGGGTAAGGAAGACGCTATGGTTACATTGGAGCTTGAGCCAGAGACAGATTACGAGATTACAGTTGATGGCGCTAGCGCAGGTCAGATGAAGACCAATGTAGGAGGTAAGCTTAATATTTCAGTTGAGCTTGACCCAGGTGTAGCAGTCAATGTAAGTGTTAAAAGGATATAATTAATTTTTATTCCCTTAATATAGTTCTTGAGATAGTTATTTTTGGATGAAATCGGATAGATTTCATCCTTTTTTTATGTAAAAAGTTAATTCTAATGAAATAGATTTTTCTTTTTGCTTATATTTAAATATGATTATAATTTTAGGACGTTTATATCTAACAAAATCTATATTATATATATAAAATGTTGATATAATTTGTTGATACTTCATAGTGATTCTCTGGTATCAGAATTATTTATAGTGAATAAAGACTATAGAATAGTGAAGAAAAGAAAAATAGTTGTTGATAATAGCTAATAGATGTGCTATATTTGCATCGTTGTGTAAAAAACAACAACCCGGGTTATTAAGTGTATAAATACACGTTATTTGGGAGGGATGCAATTTATAACAATATTTAATAATCAAAAAATTAGGAGTATATAAATGAAAACTAATATGCTGACTGGAAATATATGGAAAAGTATTTTTTTCTTTTCTATACCGATTATTTTAGAATCATTATTTCAACAGTTATACAACACGGTGGATTCTATACTGGTTGGTCTATTTATTAGTAAACAGGCACTATCCGCAGTTGGAAGTTCGACGGGTGTTATTATTAGCTTGATAGTTGGACTGTTTGCTGGATTAGCCACTGGGGTAACAGTTAATGTTTCACAATTGTTTGGACAAAATGATGAGGTGCATATTAAGGATACAGTGAATTGTGGAATTACTATTGCATTAATTAATGGTGTGACAATTACTGTTATTGGGATTGCTACTGCAGAATATGTTTTGGGTGTTATGGATACTCCATCGGACATATTAGCTGAAGCGCTGAAATATTTGAGGATATATTTGTTAGGTCTTACACCGACTTTGATTTACAATACATGCGCAGGAATATTGAGAGCAATCGGAGATTCTAAGCGACCATTATATTTTTTGGTCCTTAGTAGTGCATTGAATATAGTCTTAGATATTATTTTTATTGTGATATTTAGATTTGGAGTTGCGGGAGTTGCTGTTTCATCTGTAATCTCTCAGATACTTGGATGTGTTTTAATATGCATGTATTTAAATAAAAAATATAATATCGGGATTCTGCTTAAAGGTTATATTGTAAAAAGAATTTTGGAAATCGGATTACCAGCTGGTTTACAGTCGGTGATGTTCTCTTTTACAAATATTATAAGTCAGGTATACATAAATAAGTTTGGAACCGATTATGTAACTGCATGGACAGTATACACTAAAATAGGTGTTGTGTTTTTTACCATTATTACTGCCTATGGAGTAGCAGTAACTACTTTTGTTGGTCAAAATTATGGTGCTGATCGTAAAGAACGTCTATGGAGAGGTGTTAAATCTGGTTTGTGCATATCTTATTTATCTACCATTGTGATTTCTACGATTTACCTTCTTTTTAAACGGCAATTGTTAATGCTGTTTACAAGAGATGAAAATGTTTTAAAACTAGGTGCAGAGGTAGTAAAATGCATAGTTCCTCTTTATTTTACATATGTAGCAATGGAATTACTTATAGGTGCATTAAAGGGATTGGGAAAATCTTTTGTACCTATGTGCATGACTGCTTTTGGCGTATGTTTTTTACGAGTTGTATGGTTGGTGTTCATTCAGCCTAAATACAATGACTTTAGGATGATTGTATGGAGTCTTCCGATAGGATGGATAATAACATCAATCCTTATTATTGCTTATTACCTATTTATAAAAACTAAAATACGATTGGGGGTAAAAAATGAATTTTGATAATATAGAATGGGCAAAAGAATTAGAAGATAAGATTAATAACGAAGGGAGAAAATCAAAGTATGATATTTTGATTCCAGTAAGTGGCGGTAAAGATGGTACTTTCATGTTATGGTTTTTTAGTAAATATACTAATTTAAAAATATTGGCATTTCATATTGATAATTGGTATGTTGCTGAAGGCGCTAAGGAGAATGTTCGCAATGTTTGTAAAGAGATTGGTTGTGATTTAGTAGTCATTCGTCCTCAGTGGAAGGAAATTAGAGATATTTATAAGAATCTTATGCTACTAAACGGCGAGATTTGTATGGCTTGCGAAATGATGATTAGTCTATACCCTACAGAATATGCTGTTGCTTATAATATTCCATATATTGTTTGGGGATTAACTCCTAAGCAGATAACGGGTAAAAAAATTAATAGTGGATTATTAGATTCAGATTATAAATATTTTAATAATATTGTTAAGTTTTATGAGCAGATGTTTGAATCTGTATATAAGGATGAAGGCAGACGCTGTGAAGACGCTAAAGAATCATTGCTCTATAATCATGCCATTACTGAGGATACAAAATTCCCAACATTTGTAATGCCTTTTTATTGGTTAGGCTATGATGCTGGAGAAGTTGAAAAAATAGTTACTGAAAATATTAATTGGAAGCGTCCAACAGATGTTGGTGGAACTTCTTCAAATTGTGTTATTAATAAGCTTCACATTTATTTGAAGAAAGAAATCAAAGGTGATGAATTCTACGAAAAAATGATGGCTGATAAAGAAAATGCTAATGAAGTTATTGGAAGTGTAAAGAGCAAAGCTTTAAATGAAGAAGTTGATCATGGTTATAATATGCAAATTCTTAAAGAATTAGATATTGATTTATCAGAAAAAGATTTAATAACTCATATTAAGAATTCTAAGAAGGATCTGATTTTAAAAATGGGTTCAAATATTAGTCAATAATTTAGTAGCGGAGGGAAAATAATGAATACAAGTGAACAAATTTTGGGTCTAATCGATAAATTAAGCGATGTGGATGTTAATACTATAAAAAATGATGATGAACTATTAAGCGTTATAGATTCGTTAACCTTTATTAAACTTATAGTGGCTATAGATGAAGAATTTAATCTTTCAATCGAGGATGAAGATGTGGATTTTGATAAATTAAATTCTGTAAATTTACTGGTTAAGTATGTAGAAGACAATAGTAAATAGGTTTAATGGGGGATTATACAATGCAAAATGATAACCTTACAGTTATGCATGCTGTTGAAAATAGTATGGGGGGAGGCTACGAATTTAGCACGCTCCCATACAATAAGAAGAAGGTAGAAGGAAAAGAGCTGGATTTTTCTGTGGTTGAATGTTGTATTACTAATGCTACATGTAAGATGGATGTTATATGTGACAAATACAATATCACTAGCGAGGAACTGATATCGGGTCTTTGGGGAATGGTTTTGCAGCTCTATAATTATGATAATCAAGCTAGATTTATTTATTCTTGCGAGGATAATAGATTTGAGGTTATTGAAATTGATAATCGCACAATGTTTTGTGATGTATTTAAGGATATTTGCAAAAATAGAGTGTCAATAATGGAGGATAATCTACGAGTTTATGGGAAAAAAACAATAGTAAGTTGTGGCAAATCTAGTGGTTCTAAATTAACTGATGCAAAATTATTTGGAACTAATGGACAAACATTATATGTAGATTATGAAGTTTCTGGAGAAGATTTAAAAATTAATATTGGTTGTGTAAAAGAGTATTACAATGCATTTTGTATTAATAATATTGAAGCGTTACACAGTAATTTAATTGATAGACTTTATTCGGGAGAAGAATCATTTTTATTCCAAGATTTGATGAGTAAAAGCGATTATAGTTTATTAAGTTCAATAAATGATAATGAATATTCATATAAACTAGAATATCCAGTTACAAAACTTATAGAGATTCAAGCTCAAAAGAAACCAAATAATATAGCTTTATATTATGATGAATTACAATATTCCTATAAAGAGGTTAATGGTAAAGCTAATGCATTAGCAAGAACATTAATTACAAGAGGAATTACAAAAGGCGACTTTGTTCCTGTTTATATGACTAGGTCGCCGGAATTGGTAATTTCGTTACTTGCAATAAATAAGGCGGGTGCTGCTTTTGTCCCTATTGATTTAAATTGGAGCGAAGATAAGGTTAGCAAAACAGTAAGTAAATGCCGAGGAAAGGTTGTTATTACCAATATTGATGAGTATTGTCAAAATAATCCGATTGCCTTGAATGTGAATGTAAGCAATCTGAGTATAGAAGATAATCTTGATGTGAGCGTGGATTTAGACGATAACATTTATGCTATATTCACTTCTGGAACAACTGGCGAGCCAAAAGGAGCGATAAATAAACATCTAGGAATTGTTAATAGATTTTTATATATGAATAATCGTTATAAAATCACAGAAGGCGATACAATTCTTTTGACTAGCAATCATGCCTTTGATTCATCTGTTTGGCAGATGTTTTGGCCGTTAATTAATGGCAATGCAACAGTGTTGCCGCATCAGTCGAAACGCATGAATTTGTTGGAAGTAATAAATACTGTTGAAAAGTTTAAAATTACAATAACAGATTTTGTTCCTTCTGTATTTAATGCTATGGTTGATATTATTGAGATAAAGAAAGCTTATCAAAGTAAACTATCAACTCTAAGGCAATTACTTATAGGTGGAGAAGAAATGTCTCCTAGTCACATCTACAGGTTTAAAAAAATGTTTCCTAATGTAAGTATAACCAATACTTATGGACCGGCAGAAGCGTCTATTGGAACAGTTTTCTATGAGTTGCCTAATGAGGAGATTGATTGTATTCCGATTGGTAGATCTATTGGAAATGTTGAAACCTATGTATTGAATATAAATAAGAAATTGATGCCTCCGGGCGCAATGGGAATTTTATATTTAGGTGGCGTTTGTGTGGGAAAAGGTTATGTAAATGATGATGAACGAACTGAGAAGTTCTTTGGAAATGTAGATGTTTGGGGGAATAGAGAAAACAAGTATTTATATAATACGGGTGATCTTGTTCAACTAAATGGTGACTTGAATCTAGATTTTTATGGACGACTTGATAAACAAGTAAAGATAAATGGCGTAAGGGTAGAACTTAGTGAAATAGAGTTTGAAATGAACAATATTCGTGGGGTTCAAACATCATGTGCAACTTATAATAAAGAGAATGACAATGGAATCTTACGACTTTATTATGTTTCCAATGAAGAAAATGTTTCTGAAGAAATTGTTAAGGGAGTGTTGGTTGAAAAACTACCACCATATATTATAACTGCCCAAGTGAGAAGGATAGAGAGTATTCCTGTTACTAGTAACGGTAAGGTTGATTATAAACAATTATCATTATTAGCAAACTAGTTGATACTTTATACTTTGAATGGCACAGGAGATATATTGTGATGAAAAAAAGAATATTACCAATTTGCGCTAATCCACCTAGCTTAGTTTATGGCCATATTATAAACCCTTTGAGTATAATACTTGGCCATGAAAAAACAGAAGGGTGGATGTTGAATAATTATATTCAATTATGCGCGCCTTCTACTGTGAAAAAATATGGAGAAGAGGATGTTGAATTTTTGAATTTCTATCCTAAGTATTTTAGCGATTTTGAGTCTTGTTTATTAAGAACTCATAATTTAACTGATGAAATACTTAAACTTAGTCCGGATAATCTTTTAGATAATATGATTAATTGGATTGATAATGGATATTACATCGAAACATTTCTTAATGAAATAGAGATAGATGGTACAGCTCTAAATGAAAGTAAGAAAACAAGGCTTAACGAACAGCTCTTTTTCGGGTATGATTCTGATTCTGAGATTTTTAAGATGCTTGCATTTAATGATAAACATCACTTAGGTATAATTGATGTTCCCTTTACAAAATTTAAAGAAGTGTTTTTTTCAGAAGTGGGGCAAAAATTGTGCAAAGAATCCGATTGGATTAGTGTTGGCGAAGAGTATGGGGTGGTCTTGTACAAATTTAGAGATGATGTTAGATGTGACTTTAATATAAGAAGTGTTAGGTCACAATTGAATGAATATCTAAAGGGTTATAATTCTGCTATTCATTTTACTTGGCTGAATAATGAAAAAATTGATTTTGTCTTCGGGGTAAATGTTTATGACTCGTTGATAAAATGGCTTGACTTGCATGAGGATGAGTACATTGATAACCGTTCTATCTTTGGATTGTGGGATCATAAAAAAATAATGCTTGAACGAATAAAGTATTTAGAAGCAAATAATTATTTGCAGAATCGATATTCAGATGAATATGAAGTGATTGTCAAAAAAATGGATAATATTAGATTGCAAATAATGAAGTACAATATGATTCGTAAGCGCAGCGCAATCGACAGTATGATTAAAAATTTGTTATTAGTTAAGGATATTGAAGTTGAGATATTAGGTGCTATTGTTCAAGAACTTAATCAGTTGGAATTAGAGAACGCTGCTCTGCTAGGTGCATAGAATAACACCACTAAGTTGAAAGATTAATGATTTAAAGGCATAATATAGTTTGATTTGACTAAGTTTTTGGTGACTGCTAGAATTATGCAAAACAGTAATAGACTTTTGCGCAATGATTACTTCTATAATTAAATAGTAATCATTTTTGTAGAAGTCTATTATTTTATTAAAAATTTGGAAGGTATATTATGGCTAAGAAAAGTGTATCGGTATTCTTTTGTCAGGAATGTGGTAACGAGACATCTAAGTGGTCAGGACAGTGCCCAGCTTGTGGCGCGTGGAATACTCTTGTAGAAGAGGTGGTCGATAAAACGACTATTAAGACTCGTGCAAAGGTTTCAGATGTCAAGCCTACAAAGATAATTGATGTTACAGCGTCAAATGAAAATAGAATCTCTACTAATATAGAAGAGTTTGATAGAGTACTTGGCGGAGGAATTGTTCCTGGTTCTATGGTTTTAGTTGGTGGTGATCCGGGAATTGGTAAATCTACATTGCTTTTGCAGACTTGTCGAGAGCTTTGTTTAGCTGGTGTAGATGTTATGTATGTATCCGGAGAGGAGTCTCTACAGCAGATTAAGATTCGTGCAGATAGAATAGGAAAGTTCAATGACAAGCTAGATCTTTTATGTGAGACCAATTTAGATACAATTAAGGCTGTGGTAGAACGAGAGAAGCCTACGGTTTTGATTATTGACTCCATTCAGACTATGTACAATGAATCTGTTACATCTGCTCCAGGTTCTGTGTCTCAGGTTAGAGAATCCACAAGTGTCCTTATGGAGATTGCCAAGGTTCAGGGAATAGCTGTATTTATAGTTGGCCATGTAACAAAAGAAGGTACAGTGGCTGGACCTAGAGTTCTTGAACACATGGTAGATACAGTTTTGTATTTTGAGGGTGACAGACACGCTTCCTATAGAATACTACGCGGTGTAAAGAATCGATTCGGTTCTACCAATGAGATAGGCGTTTTTGAAATGCGAGATGTGGGACTTATGGAGGTAAAGAATCCATCGGCTGTTATGCTAGATGGAAGACCTGAGAATGCCACAGGTTCTATTGTTACATGTTCTATGGAAGGAACTCGTCCAATACTAGTGGAGATACAGTCTCTTGTTAGCAAGACTGCTTTTGAAATCCCTAGGCGTATGGCTACTGGATGTGATTACAATCGAGTTAATCTTCTTGTTGCTGTTTTAGAGAGAATGCGTGATGCCAAGGCTAATAGGTCCTGCGGTATTTTCCTTGGACGATCAGATATATATGTAAATATAGCTGGTGGTATTCGAATAAATGAACCTGCGGTTGACCTTGCCATTGCTATGGCAATATATAGCAGCGAGAAGGAAATCGCAGTAGATGCTAAGACTATAATATTTGGAGAGATAGGACTATCTGGAGAGGTACGTTCTGTAAGCATGGCGGAGCAGCGTGTAAGTGAGGCTAAAAAGCTTGGATTTGAAAAAGCCATTATTCCATATTCCAATTTGTCATCGGTTTCTAATATAAAAGGAATAGAAGTGGTTGGCGTGGCCAATGTAAAAGAAGCGGTTGATGCTATATCTCGTTAAGAAAATGAGACCTCAAGGCAACATCTTGGGGTCTCATTTATTATTGTAAAAATAATTGCTACAATTCACACAATTTCAACCGAATCGGGCAAATAGATTTACTTTAAAAAATCACAGAAAATCTGTTGACACTAGTGAATCTTGGTGCTATTATAATCGAGCACTGAGGGAAACGAAGTGCTGAAACGAAATGAGAAATTGAGAAAATTGTTCATACAATTTTAATTTCTTAAAAAGTTTCAAAAATAAATAAAAAAGTTGTTGACAAACGGCTGGCGACATGATAGTATAAACGAGTTGCTGCTGAGGGCAACAACAGAGCGAAGATTGATAACTGAACAGTGAAACAAACCTTGAATTAATACAAGTAAATGGTAACAAGCAAGCTTGTTACTTACACAACCTTTTCTTCGAAAAGATTGTGACTTACATGTATCCTTGAAATTCATTTAGTTTCTAAGACGAAACAAAAACCTTTATTAGTAAACAAGTCAGTTTTATACTGATTCGGAATTAAACTTTTTAACATGAGAGTTTGATCCTGGCTCAGGATGAACGCTGGCGGCGTGCTTAACACATGCAAGTCGAACGAAGCA
>JAEEGK010000624.1_pt1 | contig 88476 bp, 72 predicted proteins | sample 8958771 | NCBI WGS metagenome assembly JAEEGK01 (sample SAMN16246547, study PRJNA631951) | gut metagenome | biome: gut microbiome; feature: rumen; material: SC-attached | host: Bos | place: Iran: Karaj | collected 2018-10
AAAGCAAAAACTTGCTGTAAAGTGTGTCGCGGGTTTACAGAAGCAACCATCAACAACATATTGTTTTTTAAGCTGGAGGAACAAAAATGTCTCAGGATGAAATCTGGAGCACCATTCCCGTCGGCAAACTGGGCATCATCGCTTTGCGCAGTTGTGACGACATAGCAAAGAAGGTGGACAAGTACATCGTTGAGTGGCGCAGCGGCCGTACTCACGAGGAAATGAACACCATCAACTTCGAGGACTACAAAAAAGACTCGTATCTCATCGATGCAGAATGTCCCCGTTTCGGTTCAGGCGAAGCAAAAGGCCTGATCAAGGAAACCGTCCGCGGCGACGATCTCTATTTCCTTGTTGATGTTACCAATTACTCCATCACTTACACCGTCAGCGGTCATGAAAATCACATGTCCCCCGACGATCACTTCTCCGATCTTAAACGTCTGATCGCTGCAGTAGGCGGAAAAGCCCGCAGGATCACGGTGATCATGCCTTTCCTCTATGAAGGCAGACAGCACAAGAGAAGCGCCAGAGAATCTCTCGATTGCGCACTCGCTCTTCAGGACCTCATCAACATGGGCGTTGATTCCATCATAACCTTCGATGCTCACGACCCTCGCGTACAGAACGCAATCCCCTTAAATTCTTTTGAGACAGTACAACCCACTTACCAGTTCCTTAAGGCCCTTCTTAAGAAGGTTCCCGATATTACTCTCGATACCCAGCACACAATGGTCATCAGCCCTGACGAAGGCGCTATGGGCCGTGCGGTTTACTTCGGTTCCGTTACGGGCATAGACGTAGGTATGTTCTACAAGCGCCGCGATTACACAAAGATCGTAAACGGCAGAAATCCCATTGTTGCACACGAATTCCTGGGTTCTGATGTGGAAGGAAAGGATGTCATCATCATCGACGACATGATCTCCTCCGGAGAAAGCCTTCTCGACACCGCAAGAGAATTAAAGGCAAGAAAAGCAAAGAGGATCTTCCTCTGCGCCACATTCGGTCTTTTCACAAACGGACTTGCCGCTTTTGACAAGGCTCACGAGGACGGAGTTTTCGATCTCATGATCACCACCAATCTGGTTTACCAGACTCCCGATCTTCTTGCCCGCCCTTACTATGCAACGGCAGAAATGGCAAAGTACATCGCACTTCTCATCGATGCCATGAACCACGACCGCTCCATCAGCGAGTTCTTAAGTCCCACGGCACGTATCCAGAAGTTCATCGAAAAGTACAAAAACAACCAGCTTAACAATTAAGACTGTTTCAACCGTCTTTACCTTCGCGGCAAAGACGGTTTTTTTTGTTTTACGGATCGAAATATATGCTATAATAACCGTAAAGCAGGCATATGCCCGCGTGATGCTTTAAAGTGGGGGAAATAAGATGAATAAGATACTTATAATAGAAGACGAAAAAGAACTGAGGGCGGAGCTCTCCATCCTTTTGGCCAATGCAGGTTACGCGCCCGTCGCAGTCACGGATTTTACCGATGTTGCTTCACAGATGCGCGAGGCGGAAGCAGATCTCGTGCTCATGGACATAAATCTTCCTAACGCGAACGGGGAGGCTCTCCTGCAGGAGTACAGAAAAGTCTCCGAAGCGCCCGTGATCATGCTCACCAGCCGTACAACGGAGCTGGACGAACTCATCTCCATGAGCTACGGCGCGGATGATTACATCACCAAGCCCTACAACCCCACCATCCTTCTATTAAGGATCTCGGCGGTATTAAAAAGGACCAGAAAGACAGGTCAGGAAAGGCTTTACAGAGATGTTCACGTCAGCAGCCTTAAGGGCACCCTCTCCCGAAACGGCTCAGAGCAGATGCTCACCAAGAATGAAATGCTGATCTTCCAGTTTCTTCTGGATCATCCCGGGGAGATCGTTTCCAGGGACGATCTGATGACAGCCCTTTGGGACAGCAATGAATTCATAAACGACAACGCTCTTTCCGTAAACATCAGCCGTCTGCGCAACAAGTTACAGGATCTCGGTCTTCCCGACGCCATAGAGACCAGAAAGAAACAGGGTTATATACTGAAATGAAGCTTACCGATCACTTAAAAGACAAGATCTATCTTTTTATCATTGAGGCTGTGGCTCTGACAGTTGCAGTCATCTTTCTGGCAGCCTTTAAAGTCAGATGGGAAGTTTTCACAGCTCTTGCAGTGGTCTTTCTTCTGGCATGCGTTACCGCCGAACTCTACGACCTGAGCAGAAAAAAGAAATTCTATGATTTTTTGTACAATGCTCTTGACGGTCTGGACAAAAAATATCTTTTGACCGAAATGCTTCCGGAGGCGGATTTTCTGGAGGGTGAACTCCTTAAGGATGTGCTGTTGTCATGCTCAAAATCCATGGCCGAAAACGTAGCATTTTACAGGATACGTAACAAAGAATTCCGAGAATATATCGAAATGTGGGTACATGAAGCAAAGCTTCCCGTTGCAACCCTTGAACTGATCTGCCGCAATAACCCGGATATAAAAGACAGGATCAGCGGTCAGCTGAAAAAACTGGATGAGTACATTGAAAACGTTCTTTACTATGCCAGAAGTGAGAACGCTGACAAAGACTACATAATAAAAGAGACACCCCTAAACAGGGCTTTTGCGAACGCCGCCGTAAAGAATCGGGAAGCACTTCTTGCCAACGGCGCGGAACTTGAGACTCAGGGTCTTGACATTACTGTGCTCACCGACGGCAAATGGCTTGAATTCATCTTTGGACAGCTGATCTCCAACAGCCTTAAATACAAGGCGGAGGACCGTCCCTTAAAGATCTCCGTAACAGCAGAGCCCCATGAGGACAGCGTTGTTCTTCTGTTTAAAGACAACGGATCCGGAATTCCCGCAGAGGATCTTCCCTATGTGTTTGAAAAAAGCTTTACCGGAGCCAACGGCCACAGGCATCCCGGCTCTACAGGAATGGGTCTTTATATTGTAAAAAGCCTTTGCAACCGTCTTGGGCACAGTCTGACCGTAAGATCCGAACAGGGTGCTTTTACTGAATTCATCTTCACCTTTTCCAAAAATAACCACCTTAAAATGTCCTGACCCCTCTTTAACTGAGTCGGCCTCTTGTTACCTTACATTTTTGTAAGGTAATTTTAGATTAGAACAGCGACAATCATTACACCTTTCGGTACAATGCAGAAAAAAAAGAAAGGATGATCTCCTATGGAATTACTCAGAGTTCAGCAGATTGAAAAATATTACGGAAACAAATCCAGCCTTACAAAGGCAATCGACGACATCTCCTTCAAGGTGGAGAAAGGTGAATTCGTCGCCATCATGGGTGCCTCGGGAAGCGGAAAAACAACCCTTCTCAACTGCATATCCACCATCGACCGCGTTACGGCAGGTCACATCTTCCTTGAAAATGAAGACGTCACGGAATTAAAGGGGAAGAAGCTAAACTCCTTTCGTCGGGAAAAGCTTGGCTTTATCTTTCAGGATTTTAATCTTCTTGATACCCTTACTGCTTATGAAAATATCTCACTGTCCCTCTCGATCCAAAAATGGCCGGTCAAGACGATTGATAAGGCGGTTCAGATTGTAGCGGAACAGCTTGGAATCAGCGACATTCTGGACAAGTATCCCTTCCAGCTTTCGGGAGGCCAGAAGCAGCGTGTCGCTTCAGCCCGCGCCATCATCACAAATCCCAAGCTCATCCTTGCGGATGAACCCACAGGTGCCTTGGATTCAAAATCATCCGGCATGCTTCTTGAACGTTTTACGTTTCTCAACAGGGAGTACTCCGCCACCATCATGATGGTCACCCATGACAGCTTTGCTGCCAGCTATGCAAGTCGTGTAATGTTCATTAAGGACGGAAAGATCTTTAACGAGATCTCCCGCGGCAAAGCATCACGCAAAGAATTCTTTGACAAGATCATCGATGTGGTAACGCTTCTGGGAGGTGATGTAAGCGATGCTCTGTAAGATCTCGATCAATAACATAAAGAAAAGTGTTAAGGATTACGCTGTTTATTTTTTCACTCTTGTGATAGGCGTTTCCATCTTCTACATCTTTAATGCCGTCGGAAGTCAGGCCGCCATGCTTCAGATGGAGACAAGCCGCAATGATCTCGTAAAGCTCCTGACGGGGATTCTTTCCGCAGTCAGTGTTTTTGTGGCCATAGTCCTGGCCTTCCTCATAATATATGCCAGCCTCTTCCTTATGAAGCGCAGAAACCGTGAGTTTGCGATCTACATGCTCCTGGGAATGGGAAAGGGAAAGATCTCGGCCATTCTTCTCATAGAGACCATCATCATCGGTATCGGCTCCCTTGCGGTGGGTCTTGTTGCAGGCATCGGACTTTCCCAGTTCATGAGCGCGCTGGTGGCAAATCTTTTCGATGCGGACATGACATCCTACAAATTCTCAGTTTCCGGAACCGCCATCTTAAAGACGATCATATGCTTCGCTGCCATGTATCTGTTTGTGATGATCTTTAACAGCGTATCCGTCACCAAGATGAAGCTCATAGACCTAATCCAGAGCGGCAGACGTTCCGAGACCGTTCATGCGAAGAACCCCGTTCTTTCCGTGATACTCTTCATCATAGCTTCGGCAGCTCTGGCATGGGCATATTATATGGTGGCTTACGATTTCGGAACTCTGAATGAAGTAAAGGTCGTACTCAGCATAGTGCTGGGCGCCGTTTCCACTCTGCTCATCTTCTTCTCCATATCGGGCCTTCTCTTAAGGATCTTCATGTCCTTTAAGAAGCTGTACCACAGAGGCCTGAACGCGTTCACCTTCCGTCAGATCAGCAGTAAGGTAAACACCATGATACTTTCCATGACTGTCATCTGCCTGATGCTCTTCGTAACCATCTGCGCCCTTGCATCATCTTTCTCCGTAAGAAACGCGATGAACATTAATCTGAGAAAGTACTGCCCCGCAGATGCCCAGATCGAACTCAGTGTTTACGATAAAGAGCGGAAATACGATGTCTACGTGGATATTGAAAAAGAATATAAAGAGACCGGGCTTGATCTGAACACGATTTTTGGTGAACACGTCCACTTTGCATCCTATGCAGACAAAGGCAAAACCCTTGCCGATTTCTTCGGTCCCTATCTTGAGGAGCTGACGCGGAAGTTCGCTTTTTTCAGGTTCAGTGCTCCCATGTCACTCGTTAAAGTCAGTGATTACAACGATCTCATGGATCTGTACAACAGGGACCGCATCTCACTTAAGGATAATGAGTACATGGTCATCTGCAATTACAGTTCCATGAAACAGATGCTGGATCTTCCTCTGAGTACAGCTCAGAGCATCACTGTCTTCGGTAATGAGCTGAAGCCCGCCTGCAATGAATGTGTTGACGGCTTCATCGACTTAAGCACCTCTGCTTTCTGCTCAGGCATATTCATTGTTCCCGACAATGCAGTGAATGAAACTCAGAAAGAACATGATTACTTCATCGGAAATTACAGATCCCAAGGCAAAGCAGAGATCCGTGCCATTGAAAAAGACATGAACGATTTTATCGAGAAGTCATGGACTCCCCGTATCAATAACCTGTATGGTTTCAACAGTACCGAATACGGCGGGTGTTATTTCTCATTCAGCACAAGGACGGAGCTTTACGACAGTTCCATAGGAATGTCTGCCATTATCGCCTTCATCGGACTTTACATAGGTATCGTGTTCCTCATTGCCAGCGGAGCCATCCTTGCTCTTAAGACCCTTTCCGAAAGCGTTGACAGTGTACCCAGATACGAAATGTTAAGAAAAATCGGTGCGGAAGAGAATTCCATCACAGGTTCCCTTTTCATTCAGACCGGTCTGTTCTTCCTGCTGCCCCTTCTCTTGGCTGTGATCCATTCCTTCTTTGGAATGAAATTTTCCTCTCAGGTACTTGAGTCCATGGGGACAGAGGGAGTTTCCATGTCCATAGCGATCACGTCCATGATTCTGCTGCTGATTTACGGAGGGTACTTCCTTATCACCTTCTTCTGCAGTAAAAACATCATTAAGAACAGGATCTGACAGCATATGCCCTTCTTCATTTTTTTCTTGCTTTTATACTATATTTAGTGTAGTATGGACTTGGTTGTACACAAGAGACGATCACAAAATCCTGCAAAATGGGAAGGAAGGGGAAAGATCATGTTTAACAAAAACATTCGTGTTGCGGATATACGTGCCGGAATGATCATGGCTTCAGATGCTGTGGGTATTAACGGTGATGTTATTGTCCCCAAGAGCACTGTCCTTTCCCAGCGTTATATGGCTCGTCTCACCAATGCAGGCATCAAGACCATCAGCGTATACATACCTGACTATATTGCTACTCCGGAAGAGCTCAGAGAAAGTGCTCCTCAGGAGAACCGTCTTAAGGACACTCAGGAGTATCAGGATTTCCGTCGTGAGCTCCTGGCTGCGGCAGGGGATCTGTCCGAAGTCTTTGAGAGACTGATGATGAACCCCCGCTCCCAGATCGACTCGGAAAGCCTCATCGAATCCATAAACAGTCTTTCGGATAAGTACGGCGGAACGCTCCATGTTCTCGAGCTCCTGCAGGCATCAAGAGATTTCGATGACAGCATTTTCATCCATACGGTGGGTGTCTGTCTGATCTCGAAGATCATTGGTATCAAAGCACAGTTTACAAAAGATCAGCTTAATGATCTGCTCCTGTGCGCTATCTTCCATGACATCGGAAAGATCACCATCCCCGAGGAAACATTGAACAAGCAGGGACGGCTGACGGAAGAAGAGATGGAGGAGATCCGTTCTCACACCACTCTGGGATACAGTCTCCTTACCCAGACCTCACTTCCCGAACATGTGAGTCTCTGCGCTCTCTACCATCATGAGCGGTTCGACGGATCGGGCTATCCCGAAGGCCTCAAAGGTCAGAACATCCCTTTCTACGCACGCTATGTTGCCATCGCGGATGTTTACTACGCCATGACATCCAAGAGACCTTACCGTGAAGACATCTGTGCCTTCGATGTCATCTCGGCTTTTGAAAAGGACGGTTACAGCAAGTACGATGCTGCGGGGCTGATCCCGTTCCTGAACTGCCTTGCCCAGTCCCTCATCGGATCCCATGTCATTTTAAATGACGGTACCGACGGAAAGATAATAATGCTTAACGAGCGCCTCACCCGCCCTATCATAAAAGTGGCTTCGGAATTTGTGGATCTCATGAAGCACACGGAACTTGAAATTATTAAGGTTATGATGTAAATAAAACCCTTCAGGGGAAAAAATAACCCGATACATCTGCATCGGGTTATTTTTTATGCTTTTTAAAGCTTCATTGTTCAGTTAAAAGAAAATCTGACAACCGCAAAGGACTGCTTCGGAAGGACCACTTTCCCGTAAGGATCCGCGGAAAACTCTTCTGTCTTCACCCTGTCCTTAAACTCAACGGAATTATATGCCCGGGGATCGTCTCCCTTAAGTAAAACGATCTCTGCACTCTTCACTTCGTTGTAATCCGTGAGATCAAAAGAAACCTCTCTGTCTTCATCCGAAGCGTTTGCTATCTTAAGGATGACTTCATCCCTCTTAGCATCGTAAGAAGCGTTGAAGAAAATCTTTTCGCCGTCGGGATCAAAATCCGAATCCGCTTCAAGATCCCAGCTTCCCACGTTGTTTGAGTACATCTTCTGAACATGGTAGCTCGGTGTCCCGTAAGCTGTCTCATCATTGAACCAGATCATATCCGGAGCCCACTGAACATAGCCTTCTCTTGCAAAAAGGGGAGCGTAGCTCGACATTACAACCACATCTGCATTTCTTTCAACACCTGTAAGGAAAGCGGCCTCAGACACAGCACCCTGCAGTGTGTTGCCGCTCTTTTCGGAGCCCGGACGCTTGGGGTGAGCTGCGTACTCCCCCGAAAAGACCTTCACCGATCTGTCGTAATCGTCATAGAAGTGGGTGTTCTCAAGGAACCATTCCGGAGGCATGTAGTAATGCTCATCTATGGCGTAGGTGAAATTTCTCTTGTCCCTGTTCTCACGGTAAAAATTCCAGGCCGCTTCGTATCTCTCGGTGCGGACATCGGGTCCTGCGGAACCGATGAGCTTCATTTCAGGATACTTTGCATGTATAGCCTTTTCAAAGATGGTATATCTTTCAAAGAAATTCACTCTTTCGGTTTCCCACTGCTCGTTTCCAATACCCATGAATTCCAGATTGAAAGGGGCGGGATGACCCATACGTGCTCTTAAAGCGCCCCATTTTGTACCCACATCTCCGTTTGCAAATTCGATGAGGTCGAGAGCGTCGTGAACATATTCATAAAATGCGGGATCCGTTGTCTCAACCAGCTCGGTTGACTGGTACTGGCAGGCAAGTCCCACGTTGATAACGGGAAGTGCCTTGGCTCCGATGTACTCACAGAGAAGGAAGTACTCGTAGTAGCCCAGACCCAGAGTCTGGTTGTAGTGTGAGAACCTGCCCGTGTAATTGTTCTCTTTGTTGTTTCCGTGTACAGCCCACCGATTCCAGTTGGAAACGCGGCTCTTGGGATCTCCCACGCTGAGTTTCCATTGATATCTGTTCTCAAGGGTGTTACCCTCTATGATGCATCCTCCGGGGAAACGAAGGAAGCCGGGCTTAAGATCCTTAAGAAGCTCCGCCAGATCTTTTCTGAAGATACCGAGAACCGCATCCTGAGGGAAGAGGGATATGAAATCAAAATCCGCTTCACCTCTTTCGGAAAGAGTGATCACAAGGTGTGCTCCCCTCACGGAATAGGGAGCGGTGAAGGAGTACCTGAACTCTCTCCAGCAATCGCCGGCGGTAACCGTAAAGGTCTTTTTGTATATGACATCTTTATCTTTTTCGATGATGACGTTGACATCCCCGCTATAGGAGGGAGTGTTCATCCAGAACACGCCGTTATAGCCGTTGCCCTTTTTCAGACAGAGACCGTCAAAGGATTTGTTTGTAAAACCCGAATTGGCTCTCAATGTCTTAAGGTGAAGGTAATGAGGGTTCTCCTTTACAAGAGGGCGCACCGTTCTCGTCTCCATCACCACAAAGGGACAATCCTTGGGATACTTGTACCATCCGTATATGCCGTCGTATTCCGGCGCATATGCATCAAAATCACCCGTAGTCCTGAAAAACTCAAAGCTCCTGTTTTCGATCATCTCTGCATAGAGACCGCCGTCAGCCGCATAATTAATGTCCTCGAAAAACAGCCCGAACATGTTGGGATTTATATCATGGGTTTTAATGTCTGATACGGTAATCTTCATATATGCTTAATTCTCTTATCTTTCGCAGTTGTTAACGGTTCTGGGGAAAGGAAGTACGTCCCTGATGTTACCCATACCGGTAAGGTACATCACGCAGCGCTCAAATCCGAGACCGAAGCCCGCATGTCTTGCGGTACCGTACTTACGAAGGTCAAGGTAGGAATCGTAATCCTCTTTCTTAAGACCCAGTTCTTCCATTCTCTTAAGGAGAAGATCGTAATTGTCCTCTCTCTGGCTGCCTCCGATGATCTCACCGATACCGGGAACCAAGCAGTCTGTAGCAGCAACCGTCTTCCCGTCGGGATTCAGCTTCATGTAGAAAGCCTTGATGTCCTTGGGATAATCCGTTACGAATACGGGGCGCTTGAAGATCTGCTCAGTGAGATAGCGCTCATGCTCCGTCTGGAGGTCACAACCCCATGAAACCTTGTAATCGAATTCATCATTGTGCTCCTCGAGAAGCTTGATGGCTTCTGTGTAAGTCACACGACCGAATTCGGAATTCATTACATGTGTAAGTCTCTCGATGAGACCTGTGTCAACAAACTGATTTAAGAACTTCATCTCTTCCGGAGCGTTCTCGAGAACGTAGCGGATGATGTACTTCAGCATGCTTTCCGCAAGGATGATGTCATCATCAAGATCCGCAAAGGCGATCTCGGGCTCGATCATCCAGAACTCAGCAGCATGACGTGTGGTGTTGGAATTCTCTGCTCTGAATGTGGGGCCGAAGGTGTAGATGTTCTTAAATGCCATTGCATAGTTTTCACCGTTAAGCTGTCCGGAAACAGTGAGGTTTACGGGCTTATTGAAGAAATCCTTTGAGAAATCCACTTTACCGTCTTCTGTCTTGGGAAGATTGTTCAGGTCAAGAGTTGTAACCTGGAACATTTCTCCGGCGCCTTCGCAGTCACTTCCCGTGATGATGGGTGTGTGAACGTAAACGAAATCCCTTTCCTGGAAGAACTTGTGAATAGCGTAAGCAGCAAGGGAACGGATCTTGAACACTGCTTCAAAGGTGTTGGTCCTGGGACGAAGGTGTGTGATCGTTCTCAGGTACTCCAATGTGTGGCGCTTCTTCTGAAGAGGATAATCGGGTGTGGATTCGCCTTCGATAAATACGGAAGTAGCCTGGATCTCAAAAGGCTGCTTTGCTTCGGGAGTGGGAACGAGAGTTCCCGTTGCGATGATAGCGGAGCCAACATTCAGTTTGCTGACGCTTTCAAAGTTTTCCATGGTGTCATGATAAACGATCTGAAGAGGCTCAAAGAAGGTTCCGTCATTCAGAACGATGAAACCGAAGCTCTTTGAATCTCTGATGCTTCTTACCCATCCGCCTACGGTAACTTCCTTACCGAGGTATTTTTCTTTGTCGCGGAAGATCTCGCGCACGTTTGTAATCTTGCAATCCATTTTCTATGTATTCCTTTCATTATCTGCGATATTCCGCAGCTATTTTTTCAAAGACCGGCAGAGCCCGTTCTATGGTCTCTGTCTGAACACAATACGCAATGCGCACATGTCCGGGACATCCGAAATCCCTTCCGGGAACCAGGAGAAGATCGTACTTCTTTGCCCTTTCGCAGAAGGCGACTTCATCCTCTTCCAAAGCTCTCGGGAACATATAGAACGCTCCCATGGGCTTAACGCAGGAGTAACCCGCTTTGATCAGGCCCTCATAGAGGATGTCTCTGTTTTTGTTGTATATGGAAATGTCGGCTGTTTTGTCGGCACATTTTCCCGCAACCCTCTGAAAAAGGGATGGGGCATTAACGTATCCCAAAATTCTGCCGGCGCCGCAGACTGCAGCGTAAACATCTTTGCAATCATCCATCTCGTCGGGGACAAGCACGTATCCGATTCTTTCCCCGGGAAGAGAAAGGGATTTTGAGAAGGAATAGCATATGAATGTATTTCGGTAGTACTTGGTTACAAAAGGGAGACTGATCCCGTCAAACACGATCTCTCTGTATGGCTCGTCGGAGATCAGATAGATGGGATGACCGTACTTTTCGGATGCTGTTTCGAGAAGTGCGGCCAGTTTTTTGATCGTGTCTTCCGAATAGACTGCTCCGCTGGGATTGTTGGGGCTGTTGATGATGACCGCCTTGGTGTTTTTTGAAAGGCTTCTTTCAAATTCCGTAAAATTGATCTGAAAATCCGAAGGTTCCGCGGGGATCAGAACACATCTGCAATTGACGGTGTTTTCGATCCAGCACTTGTATTCCGGAAAGTATGGCGCGGGAACAATGAATTCGTCACCGGGACAGGCGATGGCCTTAAGGACGATGCAAAGCGATGCTGCAGCTCCCACGGTCATATAAAAATTGTCCCTGTTAAACTTTGTTCCAAAACGTGAATTCAGGCTGTCTGCCATTGCCTGTCTCACCCATTCCAGTCCGGTGGCGGAAGTGTAGCCGTGAAGGACCTCGGCCCTTTCCTCTGCCACAAACCTGTTTATCTCCTCTGTCACACAGTCGGGAGGCGCAACGCTGGGATTTCCCAGGGAAAAATCAAAGATGTTCTCCCTTCCAACGATCTTGGCTCTCTGATTACCGTATTCAAATATTTCTCTGATAGTCGAGCGCTTTTTTCCAAGGCCCGTCATAGCCTCTGATATCATACTTTAAATCTGTAACCCTTTCCCCAGATGGTCTCGATGTACTGAGGATTTGTGGCGTCCTCCTCGATCTTCTCTCTGATCTTTTTAATGTGAACGGTAACGGTGGCAATGTCGCCGTCGCTGTAGGATTCCATTTCCCAAATGCGGTTAAAGAGCTCTTCTTTTTCAAAAACTCTGTCGGGATGCTCCGCAAGGAATGTAAGAAGGTCAAATTCCTTCTTCGTAAGATTCTTTTCTTCACCGTTAATGAAAACTCTGCGGGAAGCCTTGTCGATCTTAAGGCCTCTGATCTCAATGATCTCACCTGCTCTGCCGCCGTCTCCGGAAAGACGTTCAAAACGTGCGATGTGAGCTTTTACACGGGCAACCAGCTCGTTGGGGCTGAAGGGTTTTGTCATGTAATCATCCGCACCGAAGCCCAGGCCTTTGATCTTGTCAATGTCCTCTTTCTTAGCGGAAACCATGATGATGGGAACATTCTTCTTTTCGCGGACCTGCTTGCAGATCTCAAATCCGTCCTCGCCCGGGAGCATAATGTCTAAGATCAAAAGATCGTAATCTTTTTCCAATGCATCCCTGAGACCGCTTCTGCCGTCAGCATCCACGTTAACGGTGTATCCGTTTAACTCAAGATAATCTTTCTCGAGCTCTGCGATGGACGCATCATCTTCAACAATTAAAATTTTAGCCATTTTTCTTCTGTGCTCCTTTCTTAACCGTGAACGAGATCGTGGTTCCGCTTCCCAATTCACTTTTTACAAAAACCCTGCCTTTGTGTTCTTTGACTATTTTATCTACTATGGCCAGACCAATTCCGGTTCCTGCCCGGCCTGATGTCCTTGATTTATCGGCTCTGTAAAACCTTTCGAAAATGTGGGGCTGAGCCTCTTTGGAAATCCCTATACCGTTGTCGATGACAGAGATCCTGACCGAATCCCAGGAGTCCGTGAGCTTTACGATGATCTGTCCGTGAACATCCTCTCTTCTGTACTTGACCGCATTTCCGATAAGGTTGTTCATTACCCTTCGTATCTGCTCGCAGTCTATCGACACCGTGGTCAAAGGATCGATCTCGGAAACAAATTTCACCGTAAAGTCCTTCATTTCCAGCTCGATGGCATACTCATCCACACAATCCCTGAAGTAATTCACCGCGCTGACCTTTTCAAAATTATAGGGCAGCTTGTTGTTATCCAGTTTTGCGTAGTAGGAAAGCTCATCCACGAGAAGGGTCATGTCGGTAGCTCTTACCATGATGGTCTTGAGATACCTGTCACGTTTTTCCTTAGTGTCCGCCACTCCGTCAAGCATACCTTCCGCGTACCCTTTTATGGCTGTAAGGGGAGTTTTCAGATCGTGGGAAACATTACTGATCATTTCCCTGACGTCCTGCTCGTACTGTTCCCTCTGATCTATCTGAGTCTTCAGATGGACTCTCATTTCTTCGAAGTCATTGCACAGCTGACCGATCTCATCGTTCTTTTCTCTTTTTACGCTATACTTGAGATTTCCCTGACCGATCTGCCTTGTGGCGAAGCGGAGATTCTCCAGAGGATGGATGATACTGTCATTCAGCCAGTTGAACAGCGCTGCGGCCACCGCACCTATAGCTATGATCGAAATACCCACGCCGATCAAAAAAGATCTTGTCATTCTGTAAAACAGAGCGGAAGCCTCGGTGATTATCAGAAAGCAGCCCTCACTTCCGTCAGTGTAATTAACGTTTCCGTGTTTCACCAGAACGGGACTGTTGCCGTTGACATACACAGCGCCGTCAAAGGATGCGCTCTTTGTTTCTATCGCAGTATGAACCGAAGTCCTTACCTTTTCGAAAGCCTCTTCATCACCCACAAAGAGTTCTGTTCCGTTCTTTTCCACAACCAGATAGGAAAACTTTGTCATGAGAGTGGCATTCATCTTCTCGATCCATTTTTGATTCTCAAGTCTCTCGGGATACCTTGCCACCGTCGTACTTAACTCATTGTACTCACTTTGCGTGAGCTGAGTGAGCGCATGTACCGGCTGGGTGATGATTGCAAGGGTTCCGATACCTCCCGACCTGAATCCGTGCAGTCCGATGCCCATGGCAAGGATACCGATACCGCCCAAAACGGTACATGGAGTCAGGATCATTACGAGAAATGCGATGAAAATTTTCTTTTGCAGATTCATAAATCCTCCACAGCATGTCCCCTATCCATACTTAATTGTTGATTATAACACATTTATTAATATTTTGTATATACAGATAAAATTTTTGTTACAGTACAAATATGAGCAATTTCAAACCCACTCCGAAAGCCTGTTATCAATGAGTTTTAACATGTTGTATATATGTGAACGGTTTCCGTGTTTACAGGCATCTTTCCGCATATTTACAAGTTAATGTTCACGCCACGGTCAAAACATGTTTTGACCGTGGTATTCTGCGAAGCAGAATATGTCGGTAACAAGCCGTTTTTTGAAAATGTATTTTCAAAAACGGCTTAGTACCGACACATCTGTGAACATTAACCTAAACAAAAGATATCCGAATCTATGTAGTATTCCCTCTGCAAAGGCCTTTGTTAGCCCGCGCTAACCATATGCCTGTCTCTTAAATTTAGCAGAGTTCCGCATATGGCGCCCCATGTTGTTTTATCTTGACAAAACTGTGATTTGAGATATTATAGAAGGTAGCATATTATGTGCTGAAACCATTTTATATTTTTTTTCATTAAAGGAGACTTATGGATAAAAGATTATTTACATCCGAGTCAGTTACGGAAGGACATCCCGACAAAGTCTGCGATAATATTTCGGATGCCATTCTGGACGCCATCATGGAACAGGATCCCATGGCGAGAGTAGCCTGCGAAACAGTCTGCTCCACCGGTTTTGTTCTTGTAATGGGTGAAATTACAACCAAAGCAAACGTTGATTATCAAAGCATTGTCCGTAAAACCGTTTGCGATATAGGTTACACCAGCTCGGAAATCGGCTTCGACGGAAACACTTGCGGCGTCATGATCGCGCTTGACAGCCAATCTCCCGACATCGCAATGGGCGTGGACAAGGCCCTCGAAGCAAAACAAGGTAAAATGACCGATGAAGACATCGCAGCCATCGGCGCAGGAGATCAGGGTATGATGTTCGGTTACGCAACGAACGAGACCGAAGAACTTATGCCTTATCCCATTTCACTTGCACACAAGCTCACAAGACAGCTTACAAAGGTACGTAAAGAAGGAACTCTTCCTTACCTCCGTCCCGACGGAAAATCACAGGTTACCGTCGAGTACGATGAAGCCGGACATCCCGTTCACATCGACGCTGTCGTTATCTCTACACAGCACGCTCCCGAGATCCCTCAGGAACAGATCCATGCTGACGTCGCAAAGTACGTTATCGATCCTGTGCTTCCGCCCTCACTTGTTGACGGAAACACCAAATTTTTTATAAACCCCACCGGTCGTTTTGTTGTGGGCGGTCCCAACGGAGACTCCGGACTTACCGGAAGAAAGATCATCGTTGACACCTACGGCGGATACGCAAGGCATGGCGGCGGAGCCTTCTCGGGCAAAGACTGCACCAAGGTTGACCGTTCCGCATCCTATGCGGCCCGTTATGCAGCAAAGAATGTTGTTGCAGCAGGTCTCGCAGACAAGTGTGAGATCCAGCTTTCCTACGCTATCGGCGTGGCAGAGCCCACTTCCGTAATGGTGGACACCTTCGGAACAGGAAAACTTTCCGATGTTGCTCTCACAAAGGTTATCAGAGAGAACTTCGATTTTCGTCCCGCAGGCATCATCAAGATGCTGGACTTGAGAAGACCCATCTACAAGCAGACTGCCGCTTACGGACATTTCGGAAGAACTGACGTTGACCTTCCCTGGGAGAAAACAGACAAGGTCGATGTTCTTAAGAAATACTTAATGTAACAATAAACCCCCTATCAGAGCTAAAACAGTTGCCGGGAGGCTCAGGTGAAGACCGAAAAGATTTCAATAACAAAAGTAAAACCCGGAATGATCTTAACCGAGGATGTGTACAACGCCGCAGATCAGTTGGTACTCAGCGAGGGCACCGTACTTTCCGATCACAGCATCACACGTCTTAAGTTCTATTCCATTCGCGAGGTGACCGTTTCCTACGAGGTCAAAAAGCACGTACAGAAGCCCAAGAAGGAACCCGAAAAATTTGTAAGTTACACCGAATTCGTCAAGAAGAGCGATGACTTCAAAAACTTTTCGAGTACTTATGCACGCTCTCTGAACAGCGTAGAAGACCGGATGAGAGCATTTGCAGCAACGGGAAAGGGTCTCGATACCGATGTCCTTCTGAACAACGTAGCCGATGTTTACAGCACGGTTGCCAGCCACGGTCAGCTTTTCGACATGCTGATGTGCATCAGGGATCTTGATGACATCACCTTCGTCCATGGTCTGAACGTAGCCATCATCTGTACTGTATTTGCTCAATGGCTCGGCTTTAACAGAAAAGATTCCGATACACTGATCCTGTCCGGACTTCTGCATGACATCGGAAAACTCTCGGTTCCCGAAAGCATACTGAAGAAAAAAGGTGCACTGACCGCAGAAGAATTCGACATCATCAAAGGTCATGCAAAAGCAGGGTACGATCTTCTTAAAGACATCAATATCGATCCCAGGATCCCCATCGCCGCTCTGCAGCACCACGAGCGCTCAGACGGTTCGGGCTATCCCGACGGTCTTATGGCCAGTCACATCAATGAGTTTGCAAAGATCATCGCCATAGCGGATGTTTACGATGCCATGACGGCAGCAAGAAGCTATCGTGGTCCCATCTGTCCTCTGGAAGTGTTAAACATCTTTGAAAACGACGGACTTTCCAAATACGATCCGAAATTCCTTCTCACCTTTATGGAACACGTTATCTCCACCTACCTTAACCAGTACGTGCTCTTAAGTAACGGCCAGATCGGTGAGATCGTAATGGTCAACAAGCATTCTCCCGCCCGTCCCATCGTCAGACTCCTGAATTCGGAGTGTATCGATCTTTCGGCGGACAGAGAAGTCAGCATCGTCGGTATCGTTTAAACAGGCATTAAAAGAGCGGCACTTAAATGCCGCTCTTATTTTTTCATATTATTTTCGATTCTCAGCCGACCCTCATCTTAAACTTTCTCAGGGCCTTTTCGTCCTCACTGTCCATCTTTTTGATCACTCCGCCGAGCTTTGTAAGCTTCTGCTCAAATCCCTCGTAACCGCGTTCAACATACTCGATGTTCTCAACTACGGTAACTCCTTCGGCAGTAAGTCCCGCAATAACAAGTGCAGCACCGGCACGAAGGTCCGATGCGAAGACCGTGGCTCCGCTCAAAGACTCAACCCCGTCAACAACAGCCGTGTTTCCGTCTACCTTGATGGAAGCTCCCATGCGCACCAGTTCATCCACGTACTTGAAACGGGCTTCAAAAATGCTTTCCGTGATAACGCTTGTGCCGCTGGACAATGCCAGGAGCATCGTCATCTGGGGCTGAAGGTCCGTGGGAAATCCGGGATAAGGCATAGTTTTGATGTGGGTGTTTCCCGTTCTTTCGGAAGTATAAACATGAACCGCATCATCTCTTTCTTCCACGCAGGCTCCCATTTCAATGAGCTTGGCGGAAACCGCTTCCAGATGCTTGGGGATGACGTTGTAGATCACGATGTCTCCGCGTGTGGCGGCGGCAGCGATCATGAATGTCCCCGCCTCGATCTGATCCGGGATAACGGAATAGGTGCTTCCGTGAAGTTTCTCCACTCCCTGTATCCTGATAACGTCGGTTCCTGCACCTTTAATGTTGGCGCCCATGCTGTTCAGGAAGTTTGCCACATCTACCACGTGGGGCTCCTTCGCAACATTTTCTATGATAGTCTGTCCTTTTGCAAGAACAGCAGCAAGCATAATGTTAATGGTTGCACCTACGCTGACAACGTCAAGGAAGATGTGTGTTCCTTTCAGTTCTTTTGCTTCAGCCATCACCATACCGTGTCTGATCTCAACCTTTGCGCCCAGCTTTTCAAAGCCTTTTATGTGCTGGTCGATGGGACGGTTTCCGATGTTACAGCCACCGGGAAGGACAACCTGTGCCTTCTTAAAGCGTCCGAGCAAAGCTCCTATCAGATAGTAAGATCCCCTGATCTTTCTCAGGTATTCATTGTCGAGTGAAAGAGGCGAGATCCCCTTTGCATTGATCCTTACGGAATGAGCATCCTTTCTCTCAACCTTAGCACCGATCTCTTCCATAGCCCGAAGAAGGAAATCGATATCTTTAATGTTAGGAACGTTGTTCACCGTTACTGTCTCTTCGGTCAGTGTAGTAGCCGCCAAAATTCCCAGAGCGGAATTCTTTGCTCCTCCGATTGTAACTTCGCCATGTAACGGCGAGCCTCCCTTAATCACATATTGATCCATCAAAAAGCTCCCAAGGATAATAGTCAGGCTTTCATCTATCCCTCATATAGCGAATAACCTGCATAGAATTTTTATCGGACGTGCCGATAACCCAATCTTTATATTAATTCATATGCCTGCTTTTGTAAAGCAATTTTTTCTTCTTTTCAACCTAAATAAAGTATGTTAAAATACCGATATATCAATATGTAGTAAAATCATTTTCTGACATTTTGGTTGTGAACAGACAGAAATACAGGAATTTCCGACGGAGGCATGTAAATGGACTTTATCAATATCGAATCCACTCCTCAAGAGGTAGAAGGAAAAGTAAAACAAAAACTGAAATTTAAAACAGGCAAGTTCGTTTGGCGCATCAAATTCTCCGCGCCTCTCGACCCTGCCTCTGTTAATAACAATAATCTCAATGTTACGGACATGAGCGGTGCCAAGCTCCAGACCTCGATCCACTACAACAGTGACACCCAGGAGATCGAGATCGAACCTTTGGCCGCTTATGCCAAGGATTCGTCCTACAACCTGAACGTTTCCAAAAACGTCCGTTCTGTAGGCGGTCAAACCTTAAAGACCGATGTTTCCATCACCTTCAAGGTTTGATGTCCTCTTCCAAAATTACCAGATTGTAATTTTCCATGGTCGCTTCGGCGGCCATTTTTAATATTTCCGGCGCAAGGCGTTTGTCTGCCTTTGCCACCGCGTTCTGAGCCAGCTCAAGGGCTACGGGCAGTTTTGCTTCTCCCGCTGCCGTTCTTCTTGCTATCTGCTTTTTAAGTGCCTCCGCAGCATTTGACTCTATGGAGTAATCCGCTTCCGTAAACACATCATAGGCAAATCCCATAAGTTCATCCACGCTGTACTTGGGCAGATGTATCCTGTTATTGAACACACCGTTAAACCGCTCGTTGTTTCTGAAGAGGCTGTTGATCCTCTTCATGTTGTCCTCAAGGATCAGACAGGTGTCCGTTCTCTTCTGTCCGTAGAGATCCACCAGTGTTCTCAGGCTTACACTCGTAAGAGCTCCCGCATTTTCCACCAGGATATTGCAATTCTTAAGATCTTCGGATCTGCCGATCAGGTCTATGCGATTCAGCTTTTCCGCATTGATCTTTGCGGTTTTTTCGTACCTGACAGCACCGATACCATGCATGAGTCTGATCATTGTAACCGCGAGAGTGCTCTTTCCGCTCTTTTCTTCGCCTGTAACCACAAAACAAAGAGCTCCCTTTTCGTTGGCTGCCAGTTCAAGGGATTTGAGGATAGACCTTCTCAGCTCGTCGATCCTGAAAAAGTTACCGCAAAGTCCTTCCACGTCCACTCCGTTACCGGTGATCAATTCACGGAGCTTTCCTTCTTTGATCTCCGAGGGTGAGTAGTTCATCTTCGGGGCATACAAAACGTACTGAGGCATGGATCTCTCAAAGCGTCTGCTGTTCAGTTCTCTCATAAAGCACTCTTCCAGCACGCTCTTGGATCGCTTCAGGCGGTTAATGTCTTCTTCATCATCTATATCTTCTTCGGTGTTGCCGAAATTTCTTCCTATTTCATCAACGGAAATCTCCCCAACGTCGTATTCTTCCTCTTCCTCGTTCATCCCCGTTTTCAAAAACTTTGCAAAAGCATTTTCCTCTTCGGTCTCAACCCTGACTTCATGCTCCTCATTTACTTGAGCTTCCGAAACCTCTTCCGATCCCTCTTCTGAAACTGCCTCTGTTTCCGGAATCTCCTCTGCATTTTCAGGCTCGGTTTTCGGATGAAGCTCTCTCGGGATCGCGTCGATCTCGGGTTCCGTATGATCTACGGTGATCTCCTCTATCTCCGGAGCCGAATGCTCAACTGTGATCTCTTCTATCTCAGGATCGGAGTGCTCGGCTGTGATCTCCTCTATCTCCGGATCCGGAGTCTCCGCCATGGTCTCTGCCACGGCCTCTGCCAATGTCTCTTCGACATTCGCAGCATCGGTTTCCTCCCCGGCTTCCTCTGCTTTTTCCTCCTCTATGATGTCCCGAACCCCCTGTGCGATGTCCTCAAGTCCGTAACTCGATGTGGCTGCAATGATCTCGGATGCGGGATCATCCGGTGAAGGCTCCGTGAAGACTGCGGTTTCCACCTGAACAGCGGCAAGGTCCTTCGCTTCTTCTCCGGGGTGTGCCATCTCCTCCGCGGCCATAACCTCAACCCCGATACGCCTCTCACGGGCAGAAACCGAATTCTTGATCTCCTCCGCAGTGACTTCTCCGTTGTAGTACGCGAGAAGCATTGATGCTTTGGAAGCCACGAGACTCATCTTAAAGGCATTTACGATCTTTTCGCACTCTGCCTTGCATTCCTCCTCCATGCCGGCTTTGTAGTACTGCTTTGCCAGCTCGTAGGCCCATTTTTCGGTGTACTCGTTCCGATTGATCCTCTTCAGTGCTTCGATCACACTCTGACGGTCCGCGTCCTTTTTCTTCAGTATCCTGTAGGCATATACCGCGCAGCTGTATTCATCATGGGCCGGCAATGCGGAATACTCTGCCAGATACTCTTCCGCATCTTTGATATGCCCTGTCTCCAAACACACATCCATCACGTCATGATACATGAGTTTGGAGGGTCGCAGTCTGTATGCCTTCTTGAACAGTTTCTCCGCATGGGTGAAATCACCTGTCTTGCCGTAGGTTTTGGCAAGTGCGATGAAGTCGGATGCGGTCCTCGCGTGCTTCTCTCTTATCTGGGGAAGCAGCGCGACAGCCTCATCGTATTTCTCGTCGGCCAGAAGTTCTTTTAATCTGTCAAAATTCCGGTCATTCATTTCTTAAATTACATCTCCTTGTAAAGTTTCAACGTACTAAGCATAATTTCCGGTATTTCTATCTTGTTCTTTTCAATGGCACGGTATCTGAGTTCCAGCTCTTTTACCTTTTTCAAAGCCTCTCTGTTGTACCTTCCGATGGCATCGGCAAATGCGGGCTGTGTTTCCAGATTAGCCCTTATCTCCTTATTAAATGGACAATAGACTGCCAGTATCTCTCTGGAAGGTTTGTTCAGCTTCATGCCTCCCTGGGATTCAAACTTGACCCACTGTTCGTAGTCCTGCACGAAGACTTCCCGTGCATTGTTCTTGCCCTTAAGGAGCTGTGCCTTGATCTTTTCTTTCTTGTCGTCCGTCAGTTCCCTGTTCTTTCTGTAGTACTGAATGTAATCATAGTACTCGGAAGTGAGGGACTTGAAATGTATGTTATTCCATGCCGAGCCCTGCATAGTCCTGCAAAGCTCCCAGCGGAAACGTGCCAGATTCCTGATGTAGAGATCGTCCAGAGATCCTTCCTGAAGAATGGGGAAAAGGAAACGTCCGGAGCTGTCACGATGCTTGCAGCTGATCTCCTGCCACATTGTGGCATTTGCGCCGAAGCAGGGGAAAAGGATGATGTCCGGTCCCACTTCCAGCATGATGGTCTCTTTTTCTATGCCCAGCTTCTTGTCCGCGAAAAGAAGCTCGCGATGGTAGGCAGAAAAATCAAGTTCCCGGTAACGCTGTACCGTCTGACCCATTCTGTCCTTTGTGATCAGGGCTTTCAAAAGACTTCCCGAGATCTGTTCGCTGCAGAGAATGGGCACAAAAGTGGTCAGGGAGCCGTTTACTATACGCTCGGTGTACTTGAACATGTTAAAGATCTCGAAATCCAGCTTTTTGCTCTGATCCGCCTGGCGTGCCCTGGCTTCGGCTTCATCGATCTCTCTTGTTTTAAGAAGTTCTCGGAGAGACTCGTTGTACTCCAGATCAAATTCATTCTTTGAAGGCTCTCTGCGTCCTTCGTAGACGGCTTTGAGCCATTCGGGCATAGTATAGATGTGGCAGAAGTAATTCTGCTTCGTCTTGAAATTCAGTTTGCAAAGTTCGACAGCCTGCTCCTTTGTGAGCAGTCTCTCATCCGTAAATCCGAAATTCAGGAAAAGCTCTACGGGTTTGGGTAATCTGCTGCTGCTCAGGCTTGCAATGAAAACCTCTTTGTAGATCTTGTAGAACTGATCAGCTATCTTTCGTCTCAGTTTTCTCTCATTGTCTTCACTGCTGAGCCTGTCATTAAGGTCCGCAAAGGCATTTATGTCATTTTCAAAATCCTTCGCGTCTCCTTCCTGTATCTTACCAAAGGCAAGAATGGTCCTTAAGGAGTTCTTAAGGCTTCTGTAAAGGTCCTCATCCGCTGCCGCATCGTCCACGGAAGCAACTGCTTCCACTTCCGCACCGCTGTTCATGGATTCCATGACCATTTTGAGTCTTTCTTTCTTGACCGGCTTTGCACAGCCCATGCAGTCCACTGCCGTTTTTTCTGCCTTGATGTAGAAATCCTTGAGAGTTTCGCAAAGGCTCTCAAGTGACTTGTCCGGTCTTCCCGTCTTCTCAAGTTCCTTATACAGCTGAACGCATCTGCTTAAAAGATTGTTCTCGCCTTCGTTGTATATGATCGAATAAAACTCGTTTATGTAAGCACCCACATTTATGGTGTTTTCAAGCATTCCCAAAAATGCAGAACTCGTTTCCCTGACGGTTCTCATGACCATTTCCAGAGAATCGCCGTAGAAAGCTTTTACCACATTTCCCGGCACCATGGAAAGTTCCAGATAGTAATCCCTTTCATTCTGGGGAACCGGCTGAGGATCCACGTAGGCTTTCAGTTCGTCTATGCCCGTGAGGTCCGCAATGGCCATGCCGCCGTTTTTGCAGGCTTTCACGTACTTGTCGTAGCTGTCGCTCAGGGTGCTGTAGAGCTTGGGAGCGAGAGCCAGATAGCGCTCGTTGATCTTCATGATCTCGCCGTAAAGTCTTGTAAGGGATGTTACCACCAGACCCTTGTAATCCTTGTTGCTGGTGGAGAGCATGGACTTAAGCCCCTCGAATTCCACTACCGGAAAGGCATAGATCATGCAGTTGGGACCGGCTATGTAATTCAAAAGATAGCGTCTGTTCACACTGTCGGGAATTCCGATGAAGGTTCCGGTGGGCAGATCTGTTTTTACAAAGTCGTTCTGTGCCGTAACCGAGCCCTTGATCACCGCGCAAATGCAGCTCATGGGATCTTTTTCTTCAAAGATAACGGTGCCCTTCGGTACGATGTTTGCTTCTCCGATTTTTAAAGGATAACTGCTCATTTTAACCTCCGACTCTCAGGAATTGGTCAAGCCTTACAAGTCTTGTCTTTCTTCGTTTTCGGTTTTTCCGGCTTTTTTGATCTCCGCATTTCTCGCCCTCAGATCCTTAAAAAAATCCGTGAGCATGGCGGAGCACTCTTCTTCCAGCACGCCTTCCGTAAGTTCCACCTGATGATTGAAGGCGTCGTTCTGCAAAATGTTCAGAATGGATCCGGCGCATCCTGCCTTGGGATTCCTGCATCCGATGATGCATCTTCTCATCCTGGCCTGAACAATGGCCCCCGCACACATCTGGCAGGGTTCCAGAGTAATATAGATGTCGCAATCCTCCAGCCGCCAGTCCTTAATGACCTTTCCCGCCTTAGCGATGGCTTCGATCTCGGCGTGGGCCAGAGTTGTCTTCTTTTTCTTTCTCTTGTTGTATCCTCTTCCGATGATCTTCCCTTCGTACACGATCACGCATCCGATGGGAACCTCACCGATGTTTCTTCCGCGCTTCGCCTGATTTATGGCTGCACGCATATATTTTTCGTCCTGTGTCAATTTCATAAACTGTTCTTTTCTTCTTAAATCAAAGCGTGAAGTACAGGATCTCCGTTTCCGTTTCAAAGCCCAGCTTACCGTAAAGCCTGCAGGCGATCACATTGGGGCTTCCCACCTGAAGGTAGAGCTTGGTATCCCTAAAGGCATACATGATGCTCTTCATGTACTTTGTTCCGTAGCCTTCATGCCTCATGTCTTCTCTGACTTCCACCCCGTAAATGTACATTCCGTCATTTAAGGGCCTGAGCTTCGCCGTGAACACGCCCTTTTCTCCGGACTCCACGATGATGGTCTCTTCCTCTTCTTCAACTCCGTTGGTCAGAAGGATCTCTGCTCCCGCTTCTTCTTTTCTGTCTCTGTCGGGGGCCAGGGAAAACATGTACTCACTTCTTGAAAGCTTTAAGATCCTGCTTTCTCTCATCGCCTTTTCAAGCTCCGAGCCGCCTTCCGCAAGCATATAAACCCTGTGCACGTCTTCCTTTGCAAGTTTCTTCTGTGCCTTTAAAGCCAGGGCTTCCAGCTTACGAACTTTAGGCTTCCCGCCGCAGTCCGTGATCTTTATCTCCGCTTCGCCGTTCCCCAAAAGGAAGCATCCGGCAAGCATATGCCTGTAGGACAGTTCTGCTTCGTCTTCAGAAGTAAAAACCAATTTCATAAAGCCTCCGAAAGTTCCGCGAATTTTTCGAGAGTCAGTTCCTCTCCGCGTACAGTTTCCTTAAAGCCGCATTTTTTAAGGGCATCCAGGATCCGTTCCTTGGTATAGACACTGCCGAGATCGGCCGTAAGACCGTTCACCAGCGTCTTTCTTCTGTGATTGAAGGATGCACGGATCAGGGCAAACATCTTCCTGTCGTCCGTCACCTTCACAGGCTTTTCCTCATGAAGCTTCAGGCGGATCACCGCGGATTGCACGTTGGGACGGGGCATGAAGCAGTTCTGGGGCACGTAGGCCGCGATATAAGGGTCGGCGTAGTACTGAACAGCCAGTGAAAGAGCGCCGTAGTCCTTGGTACCGGGTCCGGCCTGCATGCGTTCAGCCACCTCCGTCTGCACCATGACCGTAATGTTCTCGATGGGGATGTGCTCCTCAAAAAGCTGCATGATGATAGGGGTGGTGATGTAGTAGGGGAGGTTTGCCACAACTTTGATCTTCCTGCCGCTGTTTCTCTCCTGAACCAGTTTATTGAGATCCATTTTCAGGATGTCTTCGTTGATGATGGTCAGATTATCGTAAGCCTTTAATGTGTCTTCCTGCAGTATGGGGATCAGGTTTTTGTCGATCTCAACCGCCACAACCTCTCTCGCCTTTTCGCAAAGAAACTGGGTCATCGTGCCGATGCCGGGGCCGATCTCCAAAACGAAATCATCCGGCCCGATCTCCGCCGCATTTATGATCTTGTCCAGTACATGCTGATCTATAAGAAAATTCTGCCCGAATCGCTTTTGAAAGACAAATCTGTATTTGTTAAGAATTTCTATGGTTTCCTTCGGATCTATTAAATATCCCATGGTTCTCCCTGTTTCCGATTTTATTTGAAAGAAGCACATTCTGCTCCACATTAGAGTGATTATAACAATATTCTTCTTGTAATTCAAGGGTGCAGCGCCACTCTGTAGTAAGTTTAATAGTAAGTTTATTACTGTTCACGATCGAACTACGCAGAAACTTTCCAAGCAGAACAGGATAAATTGATGTAGCTGTTCGCAACAGCCGATACAAGAAGCCGCCCGAAAGCTTGCTTTCAAGGGCGGGTTTTTGTGTCGGCAGTAGCTGCGTAGCAGCGTGCGTACAAGCTGTCAAGCTTGTGCGGGCGAACAGCGGCAAAGCAACTATACAGCGTAGCGGCATGGTACAAGCAGTTTAACTTATGAGTTTAAACTGTTACGAAGTGCGCTGCACCCTTGATCCCCCCTCCGAATGAGCAAAAAAGCGAAGCGTTTTGCGAATTTGTCACAAAAGCCTCTACCGAAGTCACCCGAAAGCTTGCCAGTTATCGATGCTGTTCGCAACAGCCGATACAAGAAGCCACCCGAAAGCTTGCTTTCAAGGGTGGTTTTTTGTGTCGGCAGTAGCTGCGTAGCAGCGTGCGCACAAGCTGTCAAGCTTGTGCGGGCGAACAATTACTCCCCCTTCACAAAACACTTGAAATATCCCCTAAAGTGGCTTAAACTTGTAGCAAACAATTATTTCCCCACCCAAGGATGAAGAGATGGAAAACACATTTAAGAGAGAACACACTGATTACACACTGAGCCCCTATACAGGTCTCACGAGAGATTCATTTATTGATGCCGCGAAGTACCTGATACGAGGCTTTTTTTCAGGCATTAAGGACATAGATTCCGCTCCTGTTGTAACAAGAACGGAATTTGACATCACCTACCCCCATAAAAACGCAGGCCCGGAGCAGCTTGACCGTGAAAGAAGAGCCGAGATCTTTGAAGGACTCGCACGGTCCATGTTCATCGCTGCGCCACTGATCCATGAAGAGCCGGATCTTAAAGTCAACGGCTTTTCTTTACGCGAGTACTACAAAAAGCACATTCTAAAGGTCGCAACCTCCGGGAACGACGAAAGCGCGGGAAGCTACGATGAGATGATGAAGAGTGCGGGAGGGAATCCATATGCCTGCTTTCAACAGACGGTTGAGACCTGCGCACTGGTGATCTGCCTGGACATCTGTGAAAAAGAGATCTGGGAGGATTACACCAAAGAGGAGCAGGACACGATCGCAGATTTCCTGAGCGGCTACGCCCACCACATGACAGTGCCCCAGAACTGGCGTCTTTTCAACATGCTGGACCTGGCTTTCCTAAAAAAACACGGCTATGAAGCAAATGACGATATCATGCTGGATCATGCTCTCGCCATAAAGGATTATTACGTCGGAAACGGATGGTTCAGGGACGGGCAGAGCTTTGACTACTACTCCTGCTGGGCATTCAATGTCTATGCACCCATATGGTGCAAATGGTACGGCTACGATAATATGCCTGAGATCGCGGCTTTTTTCGAGAACGCATCCAACGAGCTTATGAAGACCTACCCCGCTTACTTCGGCCGAAACGGCTTCGTGAACATGTGGGGAAGAAGCTGCATATACAGAAACGCGGCTGTAAGCCCTCTGGCTGCCAATTTCTTTTTCAAAAATCCCACGGCAGATCCCGGAGTCTGCAGGCGTGTGACTGCAGGCGCTTTGCTGCAATTCCTGGAGCGGGAGGACTTTTTGTCGGGCGGAGTCCCTTCCCTCGGATTCTACGGTCAGTTCCCGCCTCTTGTTCAGGGCTACTCCTGCGCAGAATCTCCCCTTTGGCTGGGTAAGGCCTTCCTGTGCCTTGAGCTCCCGAAGGATCACCCTTTTTGGACAGCCAAAGAAAAAGACAACTTTGAAGGTCTCTCGGGCAATGATGTGAGGACGAACGTTCTTGACGGTCCGGGACTTGTGTTCTCGAACCACGCCGCAAACGGCGAGACCATCCTCAGATCAGCAAAAGTGATCAAAAACAAAAAAGACTTTCATGGCATGCAAAACTATGCAAAGCTTTGCTATAACACGGATTTCCCCTGGGACAGCGCATTCATCCGGGACCTGAACGTGATCCCCATGAGCTATACAATAAAGGACGCTTCCATGACGGAAGCAAAGACAGCCAATGCACTTTACCATTGCGGTGTAAAAGACGATGTTTTTTACAGAAGAGCCTTCTTTGACTACGAAACGGAGACAGAGATGCACTGGATCGATGCCATGGATCTTGCAGACTTTACGGTTCCTTACGGCATCTTCAGGGCAGACAGGATGAGACTTGTCAGAAAGCCCTCCGTTGTGACGCTTTCCTCCTTCGGATTTCCGGCCGGAGACACCGAGACAAAAGAATTCAAAAAGGACGGAGCGACCGCGATCGTGATCAAGGGCACCGACGGACACGGCAGAAAGATCTCAATGGCAATGACGCTCTTCATGGGCTTTGATGAGATTAACACCGTATTTTCAAAGGGCACAAATTCCGACAAAAAAGACTCCGTGATCATCTATGCCACAGCCCACAGAAATGCACAGTACAGTGCAAAAGAAGGTCATCTGCTGCTCTCACAGATCATTACAAGGGCAGACGGAGGCGATTTCACCGAGGATGATCTTTTCCCCGTAAAAGAGATCGCATGGGCAAACGAGAGTGACAGGGTTTTCGAGTACCCCACGGTTATTTTGAAAAGCGGCAGAAAGATCAGGATTTCCTTTGACAGCATCGAAAGCAGATTAACTACATAAATCGGAGATTAGGTATGGGTCGAAAATTAGACAGAAAAAAAGTGTTTTTTAAAAGGTTCTTTTCTGAGGACTTTTATTCTCACAGAGCCTACATAAAAATGTATGACAGGCTTCCGGTGGATCAAAAGCTTGTACTCCTGGAATCCCAGCACGGAACGGTTCTGGGCGGAAACATTGCGAAGCTCCTGAAAACTCTCTGCGAAAATGAGGAATTTTCCGATCTGAAGCTTTACGTTACTGTCCGTAAAGAAACAAAAGCAGCCATCTCGGCACAATGGAAGGATTTCAAGAATTCCGAACGGATCAAGGCCGTTCGCTTCGACTCCCACGAGTACTTTAAGATCCTGGCGAGTGCGGGAAGGCTGATAAACGACAACACCTTCACTCCCCTTTTTACAAGAAAACCGGGGCAGCTCTACCTGAACACCTGGCACGGAACGCCCCTTAAAACCCTGGGAAAAGCCATTAAGGGAGAGCGCTTCGCCATCGGAAACGCCCAGAGAAATTTCCTTTCCGCAGATCTTCTCCTGTATCCGAACGAGTACACGAGAGATGTGATGCTCAGGGACTATATGGTTGAGAACTTCGGAACAGCAAAGCTTGCAATGACAGGCTATCCCAGAAACGAGGTATTCTTTTCCGAAGAAACAAGAGATGAAATGCGAAAGCGTTTCGGATTTGGGGATTCGAAAGTATATGCCTACCTGCCCACATGGAGGGGCATTGTGGGGAAAGTTGACCGTAACGGGCAGGAGAACGAGCTGGACAGTATGTTCAGGCGGCTTGATGAACTGCTCCCCGAGAACACCGTTGTTTACGTAAAGCTTCACCCCATGCTCCGAGGCAGCATGAACACCGCAGCTTACAGGCATATCCTGACATTTCCCGACAACGTCCCATCTTACGACTTCCTGCAGGCAACCGACGGCCTCATAACGGATTACTCCAGCATAATGTTCGACTATGCGGTCACAAGGCGTCCCATCGTGCTCTACACCTACGACGAAGAAGAGTATCTCAAGGACAGGGGGCTGTATTTTCCGCTAAAGGAACTGCCCTTCCCTCAAGTGAAGACAGTGGAAAAGCTTGCGGAAGAGCTGGTTTCTCCGACGTCCTACGATGACACGGATTTTTTGAAGCGTTTCTGCCCTTACGACAGAGCGGGAGTTTCACTCGATCTCATGCGAAACTTTATTTCGGGAGATCTTTCCGGCTACCCTGCAGTTCCCTGCAACGGCAGGAAAAACGTCGCGGTTTACGGCGGAGATTTCATCCGAAACGGCATAGCCACCGCCCTCATCAACATGACGAGGAACATTGACAGGGATAAGTACAATTATCTCATCCTCTACAAATACAGCCCGAAAACCAACAACACCCCCGGCTACCACGAGCCTGCGCTGGATGACATCCCGGAAGAGATCGCAACTCTCGGCATCACAAATCCCAGATGCGGGACATGGTTTGAACTAGCCTGGTCCAAACTCTGGAAAAAATGGCAGCGCCTGATCCCCTCTCTCCCCTACAGGTCAGCCAAAAAGGCATATGAAAGCATAGCAAGGCGCGAAGCGGTCAAGACCTTCGGAAACGCCCGTATCGATGCGGCTATTCAGTTTAACGGCTACTTCCCGGACATCATCTCCATGTTTAAGGTGATGGATTGCGGACGTGCCATTTTTGTCCACAACGATATGAACGGCGAGAATAGAAAGCCCTTCGCAGTTCCCAGAAAACTCCTGTCGGAAGCTTACACATCCTACGATGAGGTTGCGATCGTTGCGGAAGAACTGGCTCCGAGGATGGATCTCTACATCGAAACTTCGGGCTACACAAAACGCGATTACACTGTCATCCCCAACATAATAGATTACAGGACCATCCTCAAAAAAGCCGATGAAGAACTGCACTTCACGGAAAACACCGTAACGGACGTTACGGAAGAAGAACTTAAAAACATTTTAAACGGGCCCGATAAGGTGATCTTAAACGTTGGAAGATTTTCCTATGAAAAAGGACAATTGCGCCTGATCGAAGCATTTGAAAAAGCTTCAGCGGACCATACAGACGCCAGGCTCATTATACTCGGCTCCTACGGACCGTACTACAACCGCGTGCTCGAGCGTGCCGCCTCATCCCCCCTCGCAAAGCGCATCACCGTCATCAAATTCCTTGCCAATCCCTTCCCTTTGGTGAAGCAGGCGGATCTCCTGGTGCTCTCTTCCCTCTATGAGGGCTTCGGACTTGTGCTCTGTGAAGCTGACATTCTCGGTGTTCCCTGCTTTTCCACACGGATCACGGGTCCCACAGACTTCATGGAAAAATACAACGGAATGCTTGTCGAAGATTCCACGGAAGGGATCGCAGAAGGCATCAGGGCCTTCCTGAGAGGCGAAGTAAAGAAGACTCTCACCGTGGATTACGAAGAGTACAATAAAGAGGCTGTAAAAGCCTTCGAAGATATGGCAGGAAGGCTTACCAAGATCAAAAGATAGAAAAAGAAGCCCCGGTTTCCTTACGACAAACGGGTGGCATCCCTTAGTGCTGCTTCATTCCTGACCTGACACGGTTCAGGAGCACCCGCTTCGTAAGACCGAGGCTTCGATTTGGCATTATATATAGTTTTAGAGCGATTGTCAAGGGGCACTCGCTGCTTCGCAGCTTACTGTATATTGTACAGTTTTCATTTATATGTACATTCGCAGAACACCTCGTGGGACGGGATATAATCCCCCCACTGACTGCTTGCAATTCCGTACATTATCTTTTCCCATGTCGCGTTCTCATCGTTCACGAGAACATATCTGTCATAGTCGGAGATCAAGGCAGTCGGAGAATTTACTTCTCCGGTGAAGTGTTTCAGATACTTCCATCTCTTAACAGCTATGCCTCGCCCCGGCTGTTCATAGACACAGTAGCGATCTCCGTCTCGATGAAGCGGCGAAACAACAAACATCTCGCCGTCATATGCCAGCTTTTCCAAATAAAGCGCGGGGTAATCTCCCTTTACGGCTTCATAGTAGTCCTTCGAAGTTCTTTCCCTGTCGAGAGTATAGTAATATCCCAGCAGTATTTCGGCCGACTTCCCGTCAATGACCTTCTCATAAAACTCCGTCCATATTTCTTTCCCGACGGCGACACTGCCGTCTTCCATGATCACAAATCCGTTTTCTTTGGCAAGCTCCAATTCCCCCGGCTCCGCCGCTCCGTTTGCCCTGTATTGGATCAGCTCCTCCTCGACATGCCACGGATCGGATTTACTTTTGTAAACATCGACCAGGATCGTTTTGTTGGGATATTCCTTCAGCGTGTATATGCGATGGGCATACGTTTCATCAATTTCTTCCTCGTCAAAATCAAAGATCATCTCATCCCGTGTATAATCCACATTTTTCTGATACACACTGTCATATCGGTAAACTTTGCCGTCAATAGGGATAAAGTACAAACCTCCCAGGATCCCTGTCCTCTCCGTATCATACGGAACCTTTTCCCCGTTTTCTTCCAAAGCCCATTCCGGCGCTTTGTTCAAAACCTCAACATCCTTCTTTCCGCAGCTTCCCATGACCATGGCCGCTGCCATAAGGAGCAGTACATAAAAGCATTTTTTCATGTGTTTTACCTCTCCTTTTATAAATTTAGCATGTCTCCCCTTCCGGCAGTCTTATCTGTTACAGGGTTTATGCTTGAATAAATTCAACGTGAACATTCCTCGGCTGTTTATCCAAGAAACGTCCACGTTGGCGGTTTTCAGCCTTCCGGCTGATCATTTTTCATTACTTCATTGCACTTTTAAATTCCTGAATGTCGGTAGCCTTCGCAGCTGCCAGCAAGAGTTTGTCAAGCTCATTCAGATCGGAGATTCGATCGATGTAATTACAAATATCATCATCAACCGTTCCCAAATTTTCAAGCACCTTAAAAATAGATTCCTTTTTGCCTTCTGCTCTGCCCTCTTCTCTGCCCTTTTCTCTTTCCATGTCATAATGTTCACCCAGAGTCATAATGCCCTCCTGTACAAACGGATCAGATTTAACATAGTTTACAAACCCATTAAGCTGTTTCGTTGTTGAATCGCTTACATTATTGTTTTGAATATAGTCTAACATGTTTTTTATTTCCTGACTACCCCCAATCGTTCCCGTCGTATTGAAGATCATGATGGTAAGGCCGTCTTTATAAGGTATAGCAGGATCTTCTACGCAACAATTTCTGAAAGTGTACACCATTCTGTCTTTTCCAAAAGGATCATAGTCAAGTATCATGATGATGTACAAGTCAGGTAACGGAGCAAAGGTCTTTGCTCCTATAGGCAATCTTTTCGAATCGATCTTTGCCTGATAAAAACGATTCCTGTGGGGGAGGTCGGAAGAGCTGCTTCTGTGAGGCTCAATATCATAAATATTTGCCACTCTCTCAACCCCATCCTTTTCAATTCTTTCCTCAACTTCCACATCCAAGCGGATTCCTCGTTTTTCCAGGTCTATTCCCGGAATAATACGTTGCGATGTAACTTTTATCTTTGAAAAATCACGTTGCAACAAAACCGACAGCAGAAGTTTGATGCTTTGCTCTCCAACATTAGGATCGCTTGCTACCAGATTCATGAGAGCGTCATCGATGAGGCTGCTCTCCTCCAATGTTTTTCTTGCTTTTTCTTCCGACATTTTTGTTCTCCTATTGTTTTCTTCTCTTGAGGGTTGCTCAAGGAAACTGAGCGCACTATGTGCGTCTTCTTTTATTCTTCAAAACAATCACAGAAACTAAGGCCGGGACAAGCAGAACAAGAGAAACTTAAGAATAAAACAACACCAAAAAAAACACTATAAAAACAAAAAATCTCTTGTGGGATAATGGCGAAACGCCTACGACAGCCAAAGCTGCTCATGAATTATCTTGATGAAAAGAGGATATCATGAATCAAGGCAAAAGTAAAGAATTAAATGTTCAGAAACAGCTCTTTGAATTCCTTCTTTCCCGGAACAAACGCCTTTTCATAAATATGCGAGAAATGATTTTTCACTGTCTGTTCCGATATTCCAAGCATATAGGCTATTCTCCTGTTTGAAAATCCCGATACTTTTAAAAAGCCCAATTCAAGTTCACGCTTCGTAAGCCCCAGCTTTGAAGCCACTTCAAGATAGCGTTCTTTTGTTACTTCGGGATCATTGATCATCGCCATTTTCGAAGTCCATTTCTTCGTTCATTTTCTTCTCGGCATTAAGCTTCAAAGGTAACAGCAACAATTCCAGAACAACTGCATAAAGCCCGATCAGAAAACACAGGGAAAGATTTGCGCCAAGAGCTTTGGCATCCGCCACTTTGCCAAGGATGATTATGCTCCATACAAAGAAAGCAAAAAGAGCGCCATATACCACAAGTTTCTGGGCCGCCCCCACTCCCGCGACTGTGTTTTTAAGTTCCAGCAGGCTGTAGGGTCTGATCCCAACGGAAAACGCCCTGGTGAAGTTTTTCCATTCGCCTGTGATCATAAGCCCCGGAACAAGAAACAATGCGATGATCAGTAATGAGATCCCGTCAAAGAACAATGGCAGATTTGATGTCCTGTCTTCGGAGATCGCGATGCAAAATCCGAACACTGCCGCTATCAGGATCACTTCTCCGAGCAATATCCAACGTATATTTCTTTTCATGATGCCTCCTTTCGTGAACTCTCAGGTTCAGCTTCGCAGTCATCATAACACACGCGGAACAAATAAGATATAGTACCTTTTATTTTTCTTATGTCGCTGCTTCGCAGCTTACACAATAAAAAAGTATTCCGTGAAAGCAAGCTTTCCGGAATACCTTTTTATTGTGTATTGCGTACAGTGACTACTTTACGACAATGTTTACAATTCTGCCCTTTACGTAGATCTCTTTAACGATGGTCTTGCCTTCTACGAAAGGCTTTACGCTGTCCATGCTCTTTGCTTTTTCAAGGGCACTTGCCTGATCCTCGTCGACACCAAGTGCAACGGTTCCGCGGAGTTTTCCGTTTACCTGAACACCGATCTCAACGGTGTCTTCCTTAACGGCTTCGGGATCGAACACGGGCCAGGGTTCCTTTGCAAGGGACTCGCTGTGGCCAAGGATCTCCCAGATCTCTTCTCCGATGTGAGGGCAGACACAGGAAAGCATCTTTACAAAGCCTTCTGCATACTCCTTCGGGCACTTGCCTTCCTTTATGGCAGCGTTCACGAAGATCATGAGCTGGCTGATGGCGGTGTTGAAACCGAGAGTTTCGTAATCGTCTGTTACTTTCTTTATGGTCTGGTGGTAAACCTTCTTGAGCTTTCCGTCATTGTCGGATGTGATGTTGTTCTCATCCGTAAAGAAGCTCCATACACGGTTAAGGAAACGCCTTGCACCGGCAACACCTTCGTCGCTCCAAGGCTTGGAAACCTCGAGAGCACCCATGAACATCTCATAGAGTCTCAAAGTGTCAGCGCCGTACTTGTTTACGATGTCGCTGGGATTTACAACGAACTCTGGGAAACGCTTACCCATCTTGATGCCGTTGGAGCCAAGGATCATGCCCTGGTGAACCAGTTTCTTGAAGGGCTCCTTGACGGGAGAAAGTCCCTTGTCATAGAGGAAGCGGTTCCAGATCCTTGCATACATGAGGTGTCCAACCGCATGCTCGGGTCCGCCGATGTAAAGGTCTACGGGCATCCAGTGCTTAAGGAGCTCCTGATTGCAGAATTCCTTGTCATTATTGGGATCGATGTATCGCATATAGTACCAGCTGGAGCCTGCAGAACCGGGCATTGTGGAGGTTTCTCTCACACCCTTCACTCCGTTGTGGTCGTACTTCTTCCATTCTGTTGCATTTTCAAGAGGCGCCTTGCCGTTCTTTCCCTTGTAATCATCAAGCTCGGGAAGGATGAGAGGAAGTTCCTCATCATCAAGGACATGGATCTTTCCGTCCTCCTCGTAAACAACGGGAACAGGCTCGCCCCAGTATCTCTGTCTTGCAAAGATCCATTCACGGAAGTGGTAATTTACTACTCTCTTGGCAACGCCCATCTTCTCAAGCTTCTGAGTGATGGCTTCCTTTGCTTCTTCAACGGTGAGTCCCGTAAACTCCTCGGAGTTGATGAGCTTGCAGCCCTTTCCGAGATAATCGTATTTCTCAAATGCGCACTCGGAAACGTCACGTCCGTCGATAACCTGGATCATGGGGATCTTGTGGGCAATGGCATATTCAAAGTCTCTCTGATCGTGTGAAGGAACAGCCATGACAGCGCCCGTTCCGTAGCTTGCAAGAACGAAATCTCCGATGAAGAGTGCAACTTCCTTGCCGTTTACGGGGTTGATGGCTTTAAGTCCCTTAAGTTCGCAGCCCGACTTGCCCTTGTTGAGCTCTGTGCGGTCCATATCGTTCTTCTTGAGAGTCTCGTCAATATAGGCCTGAACCTCTTCCTTGTTCTGCACTCTGGGCATGAGATCCTTAACGATCTGTCCGTCGGGTGCGAGAACCATGAAGGTGATTCCGTAGATGGTCTCGATACATGTTGTGAAGATGGAGAATTCTCCGCCTCCCACGATCTGAAATTTAACTTCGACGCCTTCCGATCTTCCGATCCAGTGACGCTGCATATCCTTTGTGGATTCGGGCCAGTCGATCTCGTCAAGACCTTCAAGGAGCTTCTCAGCAAATGCAGGCTGGTCGATGACCCACTGCTTCATGTTCTTTCTAACAACAGGGTAGCCTCCGCGCTCCGACTTTCCGTCAATGACTTCGTCGTTGGAAAGCACTGTTCCCAGCTCTTCGCACCAGTTTACGGGCATATCGATGTGCTTCGCGTATCCTGCGAGGTAGAGCTGCTTAAAGATCCACTGGGTCCATTTGTAGAAAGAAGGATCGGAGGTTGCTATGCATCTGTGCCAGTCATAGTCAAAGCCCAATTCCTTTAACTGCTTGGAAAATGTCTTTATGTTTTCCTGAGTGAAGCCGTTGGGATGATTTCCCGTTGTTACGGCGTACTGTTCCGCAGGAAGGCCGAAAGAGTCGTATCCCATGGGATGGAGGACGTTAAAGCCCTGCATTCTCTTCATTCTGGAAACTATGTCTGTAGCGGTGTAGCCCTCGGGATGCCCTGCATGCAGACCTACACCCGAAGGATAGGGAAACATGTCCAGTGCATAGAACTTGGGTTTCGAAAAGTCCCAAACATCCGTTTTGAACGTGTCATGCTCCTCCCAGTATTTTTGCCACTTTTTCTCAATGACTTCAGGATTGTACTCTCGTGCCATAATGTCTCCTTTGCACATTTTATCTCCGGCCTTTCGGCTCGGCGGTAAATGATGTATTGCTTCTTATTATCATTTGTATATTTTGGCATTGTATAACAATTTCCCCGTTTAATCAAGAAAAACTTACAGTTTTCCACTGTCTGCCTCTTTGCGGCGGGAATTTGTTTATATAAAGTATACAATTTGTTTTTTGTATTTTTACGACATTTTATATAATTTTGTTGTACATTATCTGTTACCATTGAACTACATATATATGGACGAAGGAAGGAGATCTGAACATGATAAAATTAAACAGCCTTAGGGTTAAACTCACCGCATTCTTCCTGCTTCCCGTCATTTTCATAATGATAGTAGGCTATACGGCTTATGCCATAGCATCACAGGGAATGCAAAAAACATATGAGTCAAATGCAGTAACAGCCCTTGAACAGGTTGCAAAATATTACGAACTGACCTTCGAAGTGGTGGAAAGCAAAGCAGAACAGCTGGCAAGCCTTTCGGAGCTCAAGAACCTCTACGGAGGTGCCTACACGGACGCGGATGAATTAAGAAGCGCTCTTTCAAGTGTAAAGAGAAGCGCAAAGAACCTGGCGGAATCCGATCGTATCGTAGGCGATCTTTCAGTGCTCTCATTCCAGCAGACGGCCTTTTCCGTTGCCAACGGAAACTATCTGATGGTAAACAGCTACATCGGCTCTTCAACAGCCGCTGAGTTTGAAAAATCCCCCGATTACGACCTTTTAAAGACCAAAAAAGACGGCGCGGGCTGGATTGGTGTAAGGACCTTCATAGACACCTATGAAGCTTCCAACGGTTTAAACAGCTCACCCTATTGTGCGGTATACGTCAAACCCTTTTACAATTCCCTCGGCGACAAGCTGGGTTACCTGTCGGTAGATATAAAGCTTGACATTTCCACAGACGTCCTCGGAAGTATCAACCTGGGGGACGGAAGCGTTTATGCCTTTATCACTTCGGACGAAGTCGAAACTACAACTTCCGGAAAGAGTGATGACGACAAGACCATATTCGCCTTTACCACATTCTACGATGATCTGAAGGCATCAGCCAGCAATTCCGGCTACGAATGGATGATCGATGCAGAAGATAAACAGGAGTACCTCTATACATATGCAAAGATCGGAAACTCCGGATCAGTCATATGCTGCCGTATCCCGAAGTCTGTCATTAACGAAAGCGTAAGCAACATCAGGTCCGCCTCCATTATCGCAGTTATCCTTGCTGCCGTTGTTTCATCACTGGTGGGCATCGTCGTTTCCAGCAGGCTCGGTAATGCTGTACAGGGCATATCAAAGGGCTTTGAGCAGGCAGCACACGGCGATCTTACCGTAACCATTGAAACAACACGTAAAGACGAATTCGGAACCCTCTCCGCATCCGCCAATAAGATGATCGAAAACACCAAGAGACTGCTTTCAAAGGTTTCCGCTACCGCAGATTCCTTAAAGTCCTCTTCGGAAGAGATCGGAATCGCATCAGAGAATCTCGTAACAGCATCAACGAACATCACATCATCCGTTAACGAGATCAGAAAGGGTCTTGAACAGCAGGCGGAAGATTCCGGCGATTGCCTTGCGGCTGCAGACAAGCTCACCGAAAAGATCGAAGTTGTGAGAGGAAATGTGAAAGCCATCGATACTATGGCAAACGATGCCGATGATTCAGTAAAGAGCGGTATCGGTGCAGTTGAAAACCTCAAAGTCAAAGCAAATGAAACAAGTGATGTTACAAGAGGCGTCATCGTGGACATCGAAGAACTGGCCCGTGAGACATCCTCCATCGGAAACATCATTGCAACCATCGATGATATTGCCAGCCAGACCAATCTTCTTTCCCTCAACGCCTCCATTGAGGCAGCAAGAGCCGGAGAAGCAGGCCGCGGTTTCGCAGTTGTTGCGGAAGAGATCAGAAAGCTCGCCGAGCAGAGTGCTGTTGCCGCAGGTGAGATCGGCAATATCATAACATCAGTTACTTCAAAGACTACAAAGACCGCTTCCGCCGCAAAGAAGGCCGAGGAGATCGTAAAACAGCAGGAAGAAGCTGTTGTTACCACAATGGCCGAATTCAATGTTATCGGCGAAAATGTAAATACCATAGCTAACCACTTAAAGGATATCGGCCTCCAGGTGGAAGAGATGGAAAAAGCAAAAGTCAACACCCTGACAGCTGTTGAAGGTATCTCCGCTGTTTCGGAAGAAACAGCCGTAGCCTCCACGGAAGTTGAAAACACTGCTGTAGCCGCTCAAAAGGCTGCCCAGAACCTTAACGACGTAATCAAGGATCTCAGAAACGCAGCAGATTCCCTTACAACAGAACTCAAGGGCTTCAAGTTATGACAAATACAAGGAGGATAGTGCTCATGAAGAAAAGACTTCCGGCACTGCTGATCGCAGGAGTTATGGTTTTATCCCTTACAGCCTGCGGAAGCAAGAATGTTAAGATAAATCAGAGAACAAGACAAAGCACAAGAACTCAGATCATTAATCAGACAAGTGAAACCAAACAGACAGGTACCTCCACCGCTGCTTCCACACCCACACCCGCGCCCATTTCTTTGGACAAACTGACCTATGCGGAGGCTCCTGAGCTTGCAGCACTGGTGAAGGCCGGAACTCTTCCCTCAATCGAGAAAAGGATCCCTGACAAGGACAACATTTTTGTGGCACAGTCAGATGCCGCAGGAAACGCCCTTGAGATAGGCAATTACAGCGGGAACTTCAATATGACTCTGGGCGGCGGTTCCTGGGACATTGCACGTCCCGTTCTCGACAGTATCATCCGTTACAACACGGATGGTTCCTATGTCCCCAATGTCATCAAAAGTTTCGAACACAACAGCGACTATACTGTTTGGACCTTCCGCCTGAGAAAAGGTATGAAGTGGTCAGACGGCGATGATTTCACCGCAGATGACATCACCTTCTGGTATTACATGGTCCATATCAACAACTTTGATACGAAAGCAAACTGGGCTGCCCTTAAGGACGATAAAACAGGAAACTACGCAGTCCTTAAAAAGGTTGATGATCATACAGTTACATGGACATTTGAAACCTCAAAATACCCCGGAAACTTCATAGAGAACGGTGATTTCAAGTGGTGCTGGGCTCCTTCACATTACTTAAAGGACCTCATCCCTTCATCCATATATGTTCAGAACGAGTACTGGAAAGACACGGGGCTCTCGGACGAACAGGTTGTTGCTAACGCAAAGGCCAAGGGCATCAACTACTCCAAGGTTTCCGACATTGGAAAGAACGTATGCTACTACTTCTGGAACACTTCCGGACTTCCCACCGTCAATTCCTTCGTTCTTACAACAAAGGAAGGAAACAACTCAAGATCCGCTGATCTGTGCATACTTGAAAGAAACCCTTACTACTGGAAGGTGGACGCAAAGGGAAATCAGCTTCCTTACTTCGACAACATCTACATGAAGAAGCTGGGCGAGGGCGATGATTCCGTAACCATGCTGGCAGAAGGTGCCCTTGATCGTATAGAAGTTGGAATGGATCAGGTTTCTGCCCTTATGGCTCAGCTGGGCGACGCTGCTGTTCTTAAGACTGTGGCGGGCTCTAACTGGGGATCCTACCAGATCACTTTTAACTATACAAATTCCGACAAAAAATATGCCGACCTCTTCGCAAAGAGCGAATTCCGTCAGGCAATGTCCATATGCGTGGACAGAGACGAGGTTTCTCTTCGTGTTTCCGAAGGCTTCCTTGCTCCCGGTCAGTGTGCTCCTTCTGCAGGTAACTTCGGATACGATGCGGAATGGTCAAAGAAATGGACCGATTACGACGTTGCAGCAGCCCAGAAACTTCTCCAGAACTGCGGCTTAAAGCTCGGCGCCGACGGCTTCTATGATTTTGCGGACGGCTCGGATCTTTCCATAGACTTCATTTCATCGGGCGGAAACGCAAACTTCATCTACAGCATTCTTAAGCGCTACTATGATGCATTACACATTAAGACCACTCTCACCGACTACGAAGTGGCAGTATATGATAAGCTGATCGACGACAACACCTGGACAGCGGTAATGTGTCCCAGAATGTCAGCCGGTGGTTTCTCCCTCAAGGAAAGAGCCGCTTCCTTCGTTCCCATCGCTCAGGCAGCTGAGTGGTACGGAGATTACGGTACCTACTATACAGATCATTCAAAGGGTGTTGCCCCCACAGGTGATATGGCTCAGCTTGTTAAACTCTATGAGCAGTGGACAGATACAGTAGACAGTGAAAAGAGAGACGCTGTGGCCCTTCAGATCTACGATCTCCACAAGAAGAATCTGTGGTCCGTTGCCTACCTTGAAGGTGCAAACTCCTACTGTCTCATTTCTCCCTCTTTGCGTAACTTTGCGGACAATCTGGTCAGCAACGACCTTTACCAGTACGCAAACATTTATCACTTTGAAACATTGTTCAGAAAGTAAGATCTGAAAAAAAGTGCCTCCTGATGCGATGTGAGCTGTTACAGCCCTCACCGCACAAGGAGGCTTTTTCCTTTTATTATCTTGTTTTCTTAAGAGTTTCCAGTATACCGCCGTCTTTTATATGTGAAAAATCAAAATACACATTTCCTATGCCCTGCTCTTTAAACAGCCCCAGCAGAAACTCCGCCTGGGCTTTTTGCGCTTTGTCGGCCTTCGGATAGCAACCCCATTCTCCGATGATAACGGGAAGGCCCACGTGCTCCGCTCCTTCAAACAGAGTTTTAAAGATGAAGCCCACACGCTCGAAGCCTCCCGCACCGTAATCTTCCGTATCCACGAGGATGTCATATCCGTGGGGAACATAGGCCTGCTTTTCGATGATCCTGCCGTCAGGGTAAACCGCAGGGGAAAGTGCTGTGGGAACTGCCGCATTTGCAAAATAATTGCTTTCAAGCATCAGGATCGTGTCGGGATCTTCCTCACGGATGGCAGCTGCCACCTCCGAATAGAACGGAGTGAGGACTTCCGTTTCAAAAGCAGCTGTAATGGGCGCTATGGCTGAGATCAGTTCAGCGATCTTCGTCTCATCTGAAAGACTCGCCATTCCTCCTTCTCCAGCAATGCTCATTATGATCTCGAAGATCTTTGCCCCGTCGCTTCCCGGAAAAGGCTCATTCATAATGTCGTAGCCTATTACATAGGGATTCTTTGCGTATCTTTTCGCAATGAACCTCCACAGTTCCCTGTAATGATCCCTGATCCCCATGCCGTCGGAAGCGGGAGTGTTTTTCCAAAAGTTGTCGAAAGCATGCTGCACAGCAGCACTTAAAAGATAGGATTCGCTCCAGAGCCCTGTCCTTATGTGTTCTTCATCATCAGTCACCGTAGCCCATTCGGGAGCTCCGTCTTCAAAAACGACTCCGTAGAGATCCTGATGCATGTCAAGAAATACAGGGATCTCTTCCGCTGCCGCCATATCTATGATCCTGTCCAGCTTTTTAAAATAGGCCTCATCAAACTTTCCCGGGTCCGGCTCAGCTCCGTCCCAGATCACCCCAAGTCGGATCAGGTCAAATCCGTTTTCTTTAAGGAATCTGAAATCCTCTGCCGAGTAATCTCCTATATAATCCTTCGCCTTGTCCTTGCACACCATGTTGATGCCGTGAGCGGTAAACTGTTCCCCGTTGTCACGAACAAAGCTCTTGTTTTTGATCTGTATCTTTTTATTCATTCTTCCACCTTTTCGAGTGCTTCGGTTTCACCGTTCTCTTCAGCCTTTCCTCTTGCCTTCACGTTAAAATCGGATATCTTCTTTTCAAGTTCACGTCCGATGGGGAAAAAGATCAGAGGGATAAAGCCCACAATGCAAAGCAGCATGGGCACCAGTCCCGCCCCCACTCTTATGCCCCAGACGGTGCGTTCCGTCTGCTCCGCAAGAGTTCCGTCATATCCGTAATGACTGATGATGGTTGCAAATGCAGATTCCTGAAAAGCCGTAAGGATGGTTGTAAGAAGAGCGAAGAGTCCGCCGTAAAGCCCGGTTTTTCTCGTTCCGGTACGCATCTCGTCATAATCGATGAGGGCACCGTTCATTACAACTCCCGATGTCTGGATGACATTAAGGGCAAAGATTATCAATATGTAACTGATAACGGCCTGCCAGCCGGAATTGATGATCACAAGGCTTCCAAGTCCGAGGACCGCCGGGATCATGGCGATCATGGTTATGGTCTTTGCACCGTATTTCTTTATCTGTTTTCCGGCCCAGGGCAAAAGGGCAAGCATTACCAGGCCCGGGATAGTATCTGCCACGGCTGCAAAGGTTCCGGAGGTTTTAAGCACCTTGTCCATCATGTAAAGGAAAGGATTATAGTACGCGGCTATTGCTCCTCTGGCGATGACAAAGAAAAGAAGATAGGTGAGGAATGGTCTTGAAAAAACAATCTCTCTGACATCTCTCCATATGTCCTTAAGATTTTTATGTTCCGGTGCGACTGCCGTCTCGTAAAGTTTTTCATTGTCCTTTAAGGGTGCCAGGGCCAGGAAGTACATCGCTGCATTTACCAGCACAACAAGGCTGAAAATGGGGATGATCAGCGCCCGGTTTCCGCCACCCACCAGCAAAAACGTGGGGATTATGGTGGTTACAAAGCCCACAACATTACCAAGATAGGTTCTGATGATGTCCACATCCACACGGTCCTCCTTGTCCGCTGCAGCCAGCAGGAAGTAGGAGTTGTAGGAAACAGAGAATACGGTATAGGCAGTATCGTAAACAAAGAGTTCAAAAAGAAGGACTCCGAAGATCAGCCACTGGCTCCATGAAGGAGAAGACAGCAGCATGAAAAAGAAGGAGATCAGCATGGCAGGAGCCGTCACTCTCATGAGGTAAACGTACTTTCCACGCTTTCTGTTAAAGGGCATCTTGTCGATGTAGGCCCCAAGGAGCGGATCGTTTATAGCATTCCAAATGCTGTAGATCAAGTAGATCAGGCCATAAAATTTCGCATCCAGTCCGATGATGTCAGTGTAGAATTTCATCAGCACGTTGTGGATCACGATCTGTCCCATCACAGATGCGGGTCCGGGAAGTGCTATGAACAGCTTCTCACGGAAGGAAAGGGCGCTGTTTGACGAGCGCCCTGTGAAGATTGCACCGATCCTTTGACTGATTTTTGATTTTTTACTCATAAAGCCTCCCAATACTTTTTTTGTTTTCCCAAAAAATACCTCTTGCATAATCCGATTATAAACCTTAAAGTAGCTTTAAGGTCAAGAGTTTTTAAAAAGGAGGATCCATGAAAGAATTCTACACCATCGGAGAAGTTTGCAAGATCTTTAACATCCCTGCTTCAACCTTACGATACTATGACAGCATCGATCTTCTTTCCCCCTGGAAATCAGGTGAGAACGGCTATCGCTACTATTCAAAAGCACAGTTTGAGATCATTTCCATGATAGGCTTTATGCGCTCTCTGGGCACTCCCATAAGGCGTCTTAAAAAGATCCTGTCCGGGAACGGTCCGGAAGGCATATGCACGGAGCTTAAGAGAAATGAAAAAGAGATCGGAGAACGGATCGCAGAATTGGAACTTTTGAAGCAAAAGGTGGCATTATATGAAAAAAACATCGCGGAAACCTGTTCTTCCGATGAAGTAACTCTTGAGACCCTTCCGGAAATGTACATGATGTCAAAATCCTTCGGCGACAGGGATGAACTGGACGTGGAAGAGATCATAAAAGTCACACGTGGGTCCGGAAACTGGGCAGACACTGCAGGGATCATCTCAACGATCAGCGTGGAGGATCTCCTTAAGGGAAACTTTCATTCATACGAAAAATACGGATACATTTCGGAGCTCCCCTGCCCCGTAAAGAACAGGTACACAGAAGTTCTTCCCCGGAGGCTCTGTGCCTGCGTGACCATGAGGATCCGTACCGTGGAGCATTTCGAGGCGGATGAAGCCTACTGCCGCCTTATGGGATTCATTAAAGATAAGGGACTGACCCCCGCAGGTCCCGCCATCGAGAGAAACATCTTAGACATCTGCGGCTCAGATCCCAGGAACCCCACCATGTTTTTCAGGGTGTATGTGCCTGTGAAGTGACACCATTTTTTTCTTGACTTTTTTAAAAAACAGGCGTATTCTATCCCCCGCTACACTGAGTGTTAATTCCTTCCCACTCATTTCGGTCAGTAGTGTAACCAGTTGACCTTCAACCCTAAAGGAGATTTAAAATGCAGAAGAAAGTATTATTTATCGCACAGGCAGGCATAATCGCCGCCCTCTATGTCGTTCTCACCGTATTCGTCGCAGCCTTCAATCTGGCAAGCGGCGCTATCCAGGTCCGTATTTCCGAAGCCCTTTGCGTGCTTCCCTTTTTCACTCCCGCAGCAGTTCCCGGCGTTATCATCGGATGCTTTTTAAGTAACATCATAACAGGCGCAATGCTTCCGGACGTCATTTTCGGAACCCTTGCAACAGCAATTGCGGCAGTGGCTTCCTATCTTTTAAGAAACCACAGGTTCCTTGTTACTCTTCCCCCTGTTTTGGCAAATGCCCTCATCATCCCTTTTGTTTTAAAGTATGCCTACCACCTGGATGATGCTGTATGGTTCATGATGCTTACCGTGGGGGCGGGAGAGATCATCTCGTGCGTCGGATTGGGCTCCCTTCTTATCACAGCCCTCATGCCGATCAGAAAGCTTATTTTCGGAGACGCTTACGTTAAAACTTCGAAAGCAGGCTGATCAGGAAGCCCGGAAGGAAACAAAGAAGTCAGAGAGATCGCTTGACCGGTGATCTCTTTTTTATCGCTTGACAAACCGCGAAAAAGGTTTATACTCATTCACCGACAAGGCATATGCCTTGATCTTAATTAAATAATGCATATGTGCTAGGGGCGCTGACGCTGAGAAACAGATAAACTGTTGACCCTCATTACTTGAACCGGATAATACCGGCGTAAGGAAGCTGATTTTTTACCTCCGCGCATATGTGTAAGGAGGATTTTTTATGTTTACAAAACAGGACGGTTATTATGAAATAGCCACAGGCGGATACATTGTTTTCGCCATCTTAACATTTGTTGCGATCCTTGCTGTGGGAATGTTCTTCCAAAACAAGAAGGACAGCAGAAAGTTCAACGTAAGAACACTTGTATTCTCTGCTATCTCACTTGCCATTGCTTACGTACTTTCCTATGTTCAGCCCTACAAGCTTCCCTGGGGCGGATCCGTTACACTCTTCAGCATGTTCTTCATCACACTGATCGGCTACTGGTACGGGCTCAAGGCAGGTCTCACCGTTGCATTTGCTTACAGCATCCTTCAGTTCATCCAGAGCGGCGGTTCCTACATCCTTACACCTTTCCAGGTTTGCTGTGACTACTTCTTCGCCTTCACCGCTCTCGGTCTTTCCGGACTTTTCAAAGACAAAAAGAACGGACTTCTCATCGGTTACGTTGTTGCCATCGCAGCCCGCGGATTCTTCCACACTCTCGGCGGCTACATCTACTGGATGGAATATATGCCCGAAGATTTCCCCAAGGCACTTGCATGGGCTTACCCCGTGATCTACAACTACTCCTACATCCTCATCGAAGGTGTGGTTACGGTTATCATCATTTCAATCCCTGCTGTTAAGAAGGCTCTCGCTCAGGTAAAGAAAATGGCAACCGAAGCTTAAAAATTTTTCTTGACATGTTTATATATCTGTGGTAAAAATGTACCAATATAACACTTTAAACCATTGAAGCGGAGATAACGGCGACTACGACCTTACAGAGAGCCCGGGATGCTGAGAACCGGGTGTGAAACGGATCGTCAAATGGACCGCTGAGGGCGCAGGGAACGGAAAGTTTTTACTTTCTCAGTATTTTGCGACGTTGGAGGCAGACGTTACTTTGCCGGGGATATGACAGTATCCTGCTGAGAGCACGGTAAACGTGAACACGAGGTGGCACCGCGGATAAAGAATTGATTCGTCCTCAACAGAAGTTTTTTCTGTTGAGGATTTTTTTATACCCGGAGGTCAAAATGAACATACTACCCTCATACGAAGAAGTACAAAGGATCGCAGCCACAAAAGTGTACAAGGTTCTTCCCGTGAGTTGCGAGATCCTGTCGGACTTCACGACACCCATCGAAGTGATGAAGATCCTGAAAAACGTATCCACACACTGCTACATGCTCGAGTCCGCCGCAGCCGATGAAAAATGGGGCAGATACACTTTCCTGGGCTACGACCCGAAACTGAACATCACCTGCACTGACGGTGAGATCACGGTGGGAAATCTGAAGTTTAAAACAGAAAACCCTTCGGATTACCTGAGACAGATCCTTGCAGACTACAAGAGTCCTCGTTTCGATCACCTGCCTTCCTTCAGCGGAGGTCTTGTGGGCTACTTCTCCTACGACTTTTTAAGTTACTCCGAGCCTAAAGTAAAATGCAATGTAAACGATACGGAAAGCTTTAAGGACATAGATCTCATGCTCTTCGACAAGGTCATCGCCTTTGACAACGTGAGGCAGAAGATCATCCTTATCGTAAATATGACGCTGGATGACTGCGAAACAGGATACAATAAAGCAGTCCTGGAGCTGGAAAGCCTCGTATCCCTTTTAAGAAACGGCAGGAAGAAGGAAGAACCCGGCGGAAAACTGACAGGAGAAGTCACTGCTCTTTTTACCAAAGAAGAATTCTGCGAAATGGTAAATAAGGCAAAGCATTACATTAAAGAAGGCGACATCTTCCAGATCGTGCTTTCCAACCGCCTTTCGGCCCCTTTTGAAGGAAGTCTTCTGAACACCTACAGAGTGCTCAGAACAATAAATCCCTCCCCTTACATGTTCTATTTCTCCGGTACCGATGTGGAGGTTGCGGGCGCTTCTCCGGAAACTCTGGTAAAGCTTGAAAACGGCAGGCTCCACACTTTCCCCCTTGCAGGCACAAGACCCAGAGGAAAGACTCCCGAAGAGGACAGAGCCCTTGAAGAAGAGCTTTTACAGGACGAAAAGGAGCTGGCGGAGCATAATATGCTTGTGGATCTGGGAAGAAACGATCTGGGAAGAGTCAGCAGGTTCGGATCAGTAAAAGTGGAAAAGCTCCATTCTATCGAACGCTTCTCCCACGTAATGCACATCGGATCCACGGTGGGCAGCGACATCCTTCCCGAAAAGGATGCTCTTGATGCCATTGCAGCCGTACTTCCCGCAGGCACCCTTTCCGGAGCTCCGAAGATCAGAGCCTGCCAGCTCATCGGCCAACTTGAGAACAACAAGCGGGGGATCTACGGAGGCGCCATCGGCTACATAGACTTTACGGGAAACATGGACACCTGCATAGCCATCCGTATTGCCTACAAAAAGAACGGACGGGTCTTTGTGAGAAGCGGTGCGGGCATAGTTTACGACTCCGTTCCCGAAAAAGAGTACGAAGAATGCCTGAACAAGGCAAAGGCTTCCCTTAGAGCCCTTGAGATCGCAAACACGGAGGAATGCTTATGATCCTGCTCATCGATAATTACGACAGTTTTTCATACAATCTTTTTCAATACGTCGGTGAACTCAGTTCCGATGTATTGGTCATCAGAAACGACGAAATGACGGTTAAAGAGATCGAACAACTCTGTCCCGAAAAGATCATCCTTTCCCCCGGTCCCGGAAGGCCCGAGGATGCAGGAGTTCTGGTGGACACAGTCAAAGAACTGGGTCCAAAGATCCCGATCCTTGGCGTCTGTCTCGGTCATCAGGGCATATGCCTGGCCTACGGCGGCGTTGTGACCTATGCATCAAAGCTCATGCACGGAAAGCAGTCTCTGACAGAGCTTGACACGGATTCTGCCATCTTTAAGGGCTGCCCCAAAGAGACACTTGTGGCCCGTTACCATTCACTGGCAGCTGACCCGGGCAAGCTTCCCGAATGCCTTAAGATCACGGCAGTAACAAAGGAAGGCGAGATCATGGCAGTGGAACACAGGGAATTTCCGGTTTTCGGAGTGCAGTTCCATCCCGAATCCATCATGACTCCCGAAGGAAAGACCATGATAAAGAATTTCATAGATATGTAAATGACATCTTACAATACATCAAAACAAAGGAGTGTAAAACAACCATGATCAAAGAAGCAATAATGAAGATCGTAAACAAAGAAGACCTGACCTACGATGAGGCATATGCCGTGATGAACGAGATCATGAGCGGCGAGACCACTGCAACACAGAACGCGGCTTTCCTTGCGGCTCTTTCCACAAAGAGCGCAAAGGCAGAGACAACGGACGAGATCGCAGGTTGTGCGGCTGCCATGAGAGATCACGCAACTGTCGTTGATACCGGAATGGACGTATTTGAGATCGTAGGAACCGGCGGAGATCATGCGGGAAGCTTCAACATTTCCACCACTTCTGCCATCGTTGCCGCAGCAGGGGGCGTGAAAGTGGCAAAGCACGGAAACCGGGCGGCTTCATCAAAGTGTGGGACCGCAGACTGTCTGGAGGCTCTCGGAGTGAACATCGACCAGAGTCCCGAGCTTTGCGTAAAGCTCCTTAAGGAAGCGGGAATGTGCTTCTTCTTCGCCCAGAAGTACCACTCATCAATGAAGTACGTGGGCGCCATCCGTAAAGAACTGGGTGTCCGCACGGTGTTCAACATCCTGGGACCTCTCACAAACCCCGGAAAGCCCAAGATGCAGCTCCTGGGAGTTTACGATGAGTACCTGGTGGAGCCCCTGGCAAGAGTACTTGTGAGCCTGGGTGTAAAACGCGGAATGGTTGTTTACGGCAAAGACAAGCTGGATGAGATCTCCATGAGCGCTCCCACTGCCATTTGCGAGATAAAGGACGGCTGGTACAGATCCTTCACCATCACTCCCGAGGAATTCGGATTTGAAAGATGTACAAAAGATGAGCTTAAAGGAGGAACCCCTGAGGAAAATGCAGAGATCACAAAAGGCATCCTTAAAGGAACAAAAGGCCCCAAGAGAAATGCTGTTCTTCTTAACGCAGGCGCTTCCCTCTACATCGCAGGTAAAGCAGACAGTTTCGAAGCCGGCGTAAATCTTGCTGCAGAACTCATCGATTCGGGCAAAGCTTATGAAACACTTGAAAAGATCATTAAAGTAAGTAACGAAGGCTGATCAATCCCCATTTCGGAGGACACATGAACATTCTTGACACACTGGCTGAAAGTGCAAAAGAGAGGGTTAAAACCTCCAAAGCCCTGAAGCCGCTGAACATCATAAAAGAACAGGCAATGGCAATTCCGAAAGGTGATCTTTCCTTTGAGCGTGCCTTAAAAGAGCCCGGGATCTCCTTTATCTGCGAATGCAAGAAGGCATCCCCTTCCAAGGGCCTGATCGCACCTGATTTCCCTTATCTTCAGATTGCAAAGGACTACGAAGCCGCAGGTGCCTCCTGCATTTCAGTACTGACGGAGCCCACGCGTTTTCTGGGATCTGACGGTTACCTGAGAGAGATCGCATCGGAAGTCAGGATCCCCGTCTTAAGAAAAGACTTCACGGTAGACCGGTACATGCTTTACGAAGCAAAGCTCCTCGGAGCTTCAGCCGTACTCCTTATCTGCTCGATCCTGCCAAAGGAAACGGTCAGGGAATACATCGGGATCTGTGATGAACTCGGACTTTCCGCCCTTGTGGAAACTCATGACGAAAAAGAGGTTCATGACGCCCTTTGGGCAGGCGCAAGGATCATCGGTGTGAACAACAGAAATCTGAAGGATTTCAGTGTTGATACTAACAACAGTGCAAAACTCCGGAAACTGGTACCCGAGGATGTGCTCTTTGTTTCGGAAAGCGGCATAAAGTCCCATGAAGATGTGATACTTGCGGAGGAAATGGGCGCGGATGCTGTCCTGGTGGGGGAGACCCTGATGCGTTCTCCCGACAAAAAGGCTGCTTTGAACGAGCTTAAGTTCGGAAAGTGAGGAAGAGATGACTCTGATCAAAATGTGCGGACTCTTCCGTGAAGCGGACATTTACGCTGTAAACAGGATCAAGCCCGACTTCATCGGTTTTGTGTTTGCTCCCAGGAGCAGACGATATGTGACTCCCGAAAAAGCGGCAGCCCTAAAAAAGCTTCTGGATCCCGGGATCAAAGCAGTGGGCGTCTTTACCGACTTCCCTCTGTCAGGCATAGAATCTCTGGTCAGTTCCGGCGTGATCGACATCGTGCAGCTTCACGGAACAGAGAGCGAGACAATGGTCAGATCCGTAAAAAACATCTGCCGCTGCCCCGTGATAAAAGCCTTTAAGATACAGACCGCAAAAGACGCGGCAGACGCCGAAAACAGCTGTGCGGATTACATCCTTTTAGATTCCGGCAATGGTTCGGGTAAAGTTTTTGACTGGGAACTTTTAAAAGATATCAAACGCCCCTATTTTCTGGCAGGGGGCCTAAATCCCGAAAACGTGGGGGAAGCGATAAAACTCCTTCACCCTTACGGCGTGGATGTAAGCACAGGTCTGGAAACCTTCGGGCTTAAAGACGAGAAAAAAATGGCGGCATTTAAAGCAGCCGTCGGAAAGGAAGAACAATGACAAACCCCAAGGGACGCTTCGGAGTGCACGGCGGACAGTACATCCCCGAAACACTCATGAATGCGGTGATCGAACTGGAAGAAGCATACAACAGATTTAAAAATGATCCCGATTTTCAAAAGGAACTGAAGGATCTTTTAAATGAGTACGCAGGAAGACCTTCAAGGCTCTACTATGCCGAGAAGATGACAAAGGATCTGGGAGGTGCAAAGATCTATCTGAAGCGGGAGGATCTGAACCACACAGGAGCCCACAAGATCAACAATGTCCTGGGCCAGGCACTTCTCGCAAAGAAGATGGGAAAGACCCGTCTCATCGCAGAAACAGGTGCGGGACAGCACGGAGTTGCAACAGCTACCGCTGCCGCCCTTATGGGCATGGAATGCGTGGTGTTCATGGGAGAAGAGGACACGATCCGCCAGGCGCTGAACGTCTACAGAATGAGACTTCTTGGCGCTGAGGTCATCCCCGTAAAGACAGGTACCGCTACCCTTAAGGACGCAGTCTCGGAAGCCATGAGAGAATGGACCTCAAGGATTTCAGACACCCATTACTGTCTGGGCTCCGTCATGGGACCTCACCCCTTCCCCACCATTGTCAGGGATTTTCAGGCTGTTATCTCAAAGGAGATAAGATCCCAGCTTCTTGAAAAAGAGGGTCGTCTTCCGGACGCAGTCATCGCCTGTGTGGGAGGCGGTTCCAATGCCATCGGCAGTTTCTATGATTTCATTCCCGATACTTCTGTCCGCCTCATAGGCTGTGAAGCTGCGGGACGAGGCATAGACACCTTCGAGACCGCTGCCACCATTTCAACAGGCCGTCTTGGTCTCTTCCACGGCATGAAGTCCTACTTCTGTCAGGATAAATACGGCCAGATCGCTCCTGTCTACTCCATCTCCGCAGGGTTGGATTACCCCGGGGTTGGTCCGGAGCATGCTCATCTTCATGACATCGGACGTGCTGAGTACGTTCCCGTTACGGATGAGGAGGCTGTTTGCGCTTTTGAGTACCTTGCAAAGACAGAAGGGATCATTCCCGCAATAGAATCGGCCCACGCTGTTGCCTATGCCCAAAAGCTCGCGCCCACTCTTTCCAAGGACAAGATCATCGTAGTCACCATTTCGGGCCGCGGCGACAAGGACTGCGCTGCCATCGCCCGTTACAGAGGGGAGGATCTTCATGAGTAACATAAAAAAGGCCTTTGAAAACGGGAAAGCTTTTATCCCCTTCATCACCTGCGGAGACCCGGATCTGGAAACCACCGCAAAGATCGTAAAGGAAATGGCCGCAAACGGGGCGGACCTTATCGAGCTGGGCATTCCTTTCTCGGACCCCACCGCAGAAGGACCGGTCATACAAAACGCCAATCTCCGCGCTCTCTCGGGAGGTGTTACCACTGATAAGATCTTCGATCTTGTAAGAGATCTAAGAAAAGACGTAAAGATCCCCATGGTTTTCATGACCTATGCAAATGTGGTCTTTTCCTACGGTGCTGAAAAATTCATTTCAACGCTGAAAGAAATCCAGATGGACGGCTTGATCCTTCCGGATCTTCCTTTTGAGGAAAAGGATGAATTTCAGCCACTTTGCGATAAGTACGGTATCGACCTTATTTCCCTCATCGCTCCCACTTCCGAAAACCGTATCGCCATGATCGCAAAGGAAGCAAAGGGCTTCATCTACATCGTTTCAAGCCTCGGAGTAACGGGAACCAGATCCGAGATCAAAACGGACCTTGCATCCATCGTAAAGACCGTCCGTGAAAACACGGATACCCCCTGCGCCATCGGTTTCGGAATCTCAAACCCGGAACAGGCAGCCGGGATGGCAGATCTATCCGACGGAGCCATCGTTGGATCCGCCATCGTAAAGATCGTAGAAAAAGCAGGCAGAAACGCCGCTCCCGAAGTGGGCAGGTTTGTAAAGAGCATGAAAGATGCCATTAGATAACAAAATCCCCGGATCCTTCAAAGATCCGGGGTGTATTTTTATCTTTCAAGTCTTTGTTTCATCTCATCGTACTTGGCGGAAGTCATGAGTGCCGTTTCTTCCGTGTCTTTAAGCCGTACGGTGTAGGTCCAGCGTCCGTAGACCTCCAGCTTTTTAACAGCATCCATACGGATAATGTAGGATTTATGGCATCTCATAAATTTCTCGGGATCAAGCCTCTCCTCCAGCGCTCCCAAAGCCTGGGAAGTAAGGAACACCTCATCCTTGGTGATGATCCTTGTGGAGCTGTCGGCTCTCTCGATCATGATGATATCCTTAAGATCCACCAGATCGATCTCTTCTCTTCCTTTAATGATCAGCTTTTCATCTCCCGTGGCCTCCGGCTTTTCCTCAGAACTCCGAACTGCGGAAAAATCCTTTATCCTTCTAAGGGTCTTGCCGATCCTTTCCATATCAAAGGGCTTTACTATGTAGTCAAAAGCATATATTTCAAAGGCATTTGCCATGAACTCGCTGTGAGCGGTGGCAAATACGATCTTCACCTTCGGATCCACCTCTGTTATAGCTTTGGCGCAATCCATTCCGCTTTCGCCCTTTAAGTCGATGTCCATGAAGACCACCTCGGGACGAAGTTTCAGAAAATCACTGATGGCAGAAGCAAAGTTACCGCATGCGGAAACGACTTTAAAACCTTCGTTCTTCTCAACCATACGTTTTAATATGCTTTGGATCTGTTCTTCATCTTCCACGATCATTACTCTAATCATGTCTTCGTCCCTTCGGTAAATGTCTCAGATTGTTCCGATCTTATTTCTTCTTTGTATCTACGAAATCAGTCACACCGTTTCCGATATCATTTTTCATCTTTGTATCTGCCTGTACATTCTGAAGCTTGTAGTAGTCAAGAACACCCAGATTGCCGCTTCTCAAAGCCTCTGCCATTGCCTTGGGCACTTCTGCCTCTGCCTTTACGACTTCGGCCTTCATTTCCTGCTCGAGAGCAACAGCCATTGCCCTTCTTTCCTCGGCCTTTGCCTGAGCGATCTTTGTGTTTGCCTCGGCCTGAAGACTCTGGAGGTTTGCACCGATGTTCCTTCCGATATCGATGTCTGCAATATCAATGGAAATGATCTCGTAAGCCGTTCCGGAATCCAGACCCTTTTCAAGGACCACCTTGGAAATGTCGTCGGGATTTTCAAGAACTGAACTGTGAGTTCCCGCAGAACCTACTGTCGTTACGATGCCTTCACCGACTCTCGCAAGAACTGTAGCTTCTCCGGCACCACCGATCAGCTGATTGATGTTTGTTCTTACGGTAACACGTGCCTTAACCAAGAGCTCTATACCGTCCTTCGCAACCGCTGAGATCACAGGTGTTTCGATAACCTTGGGCGTTACGCTCATCTTAACTGCCTCAAAAACATCACGTCCCGCAAGATCGATGGCAGATGCCTGTTCGAAAGTTAACTCTATGCCTGCCCTTTCTGCTGCGATCAGTGCGTTGATGACGCTGTCCACATTACCGCCGGCAAGATAGTGGGCTTCCAGCTCGTTTGTTCTGACCTTAAGGCCTGCCTTTGTCGCCTTGATCATGGGTGCTACGATGAGCGCCGGTCTGACGCGACGGATCTTCATTCCCACAAGTGAGAAGATGTTGATCTTCACGCCGCTGGCTACTGCCGAGATCCACATTCCCACGGGAATGACAGAGAAGAGCAGAAGTATCAGTACGACGATGACCCCCGCTATTACAAAAGGGGCAGCTTCAACTGCAGATAAGAATGCATACGTTTTCATTTAATTTTCCTCCCTTACCATTACTTTGTTATTTTTGATCTCTGTTATTTCAAGCCTGCTTCCCTTCACGATGAACTCACCGCTTGAAAGGATGTCAAGCTTTACTCCGTTAAATTCGCCCTTTCCTGAGGGTCTCAGGTCCGTGATGGCCTCCCCCTTCTGGCCGATAAGGTACTCCATGTCCTTACCTTCGATGAAAAGATCTTTTCCGCTCAGGTCCGTGTCCAGTTTGATCGGGGATTTAACCTTCTTTGAATTAAAGACTATGATACTGATCACCAGCATCACGGCGATCACGACAATGGTGATCACTCCCACCATTATCCTTTCCCCCGCGCTCCTGCCCGTAAGGAAAACTCCCACTGCGGAACAGATGACGCCTGCAATTCCCGGAAATCCGAATCCGGGCATATAGAACTCGATCCCGATCAGGATCACACCTATGATCAGAACCACAATTCCAAGGATCTGTATTGGTTCCATTTTACACTCCTTTCTCAAACTCCACCGTAAAAACGGTTTCCTCTTCGTTTGATCTCAGCTTTATCCTGCCTTTGTTTGCATATAATGAGTCGGCCACGATGGCAAGTCCCATTCCGTGTCCTTCCTCTTTCTTGGTGGAAAAACCTTTTTTGAAAATGTTTTCCTGCATTTCCTTAGGGATAGCAGGACCGTTATTGGAAATCTCAAAAAGGTATCTGTCGGGTGTCTCCGTAATGTTTACTCCGATGCTCCTCTGTTCCCTGTCCGATTCTTCCAAAGCTCTCATGGCATTATCCAGAATGTTTGAAAGTATCTTGCAAAGCTCCCAGTCTTCGATGGAAAGATGTTTAAGATCCGATTTCACTTCAGCAACAAGATCCACCTTTGCTCTTTCAGCCTCCGCCATTTTCGCCGCCAGAAGCGCATTCAGCGCCGGCTTTGAAGTCTTTATGGCTTTCCCGGTCTTCAGAAGCTCTTTGTAAACTTTACGAAGGTAGGAATTCATCTCATCATATTCTTCCAGCTCCATCAGGCCATAGATCACCTGCAGATGATTCAGATAGTCATGCCTGTCCATCCTCAGTTTGTCATTCAGCAGGCTCAGATTTTCAAGGCTCTCCATAAGGCTGTCGTTTCTTTTAGCCTGTTTTTGGGAGCTGCGAGCCAGTAATGCTGCGGAAATTGCCAGGATGACGGCCAGGACTGCCGTAATGATCAGATAGATTTCGCTGTTACCCACGCTTTTTTCCTCCACAATGCGAGTGTACCACATTCCATATTTTTAACAACCTCTGTTCTCTCAATTATACAGTTTTGAGATTGAAATGTCATTATAGGCACCAAAAAAGCCGACATTTCTGCCGGCTTGTATTTTTCCTTACTTTTCAAACGAAACTCTTATGCTTCCGCTGGTAGTGGTGATGTCCAGTGTCTTTTCCCCGCTTCTTGTATTGGGAAGATTTGAGGATCCCGAACCGGTCTCGGTAATGATCGAAAAATCATCTTCACTTCCCCTGATGTTTCCTCTGACGGTTCCGCTGGTTGCATGGAATTCGCCGGACTTACCGATCTCAAGCCCGCTGAATTTGAGCGATCCTGATGTGGCTTCTCCGTAGATCAGATCAGCCTTTACATTTGTGTAATCATGTCCCCCGGAGCTGTTCTTCGCAACGATCTTTTCTGCCTGAGAATCCTCAAGACGGATCGATCCGCTGGAATTGGAGAGCTCTATGTTCCTGACGGCAGTCAGGTCATAGCATCTGATGGACCCCGAAGTCGCTGTAACCTTAATATTTTTTGCTTCCGCCTCCTTCAGCTCATTGCTTCCGGAGCTGCTTCCGCTGCTCAGATCCTTGCACTTAACGGAATTTGCTTTTATGCTTCCCGAAGTCGTTTTGATCTTTGCATCTCCTGCGACTTCAACAGTATTGACTCTGACGGAACCGCTGCTTGCTGAGACCGTCAGCTCTTCAGCCCTTATGTCTTCAACCTTTAAAGACCCGGAGGTAGCTTCGACCGTCACACTCGTTCCGTCCAGTCCCGTCACTTCGGCTCCTCCGCTGCTGCATGTACAGTTCACGGGGCCGCAAAAATCTTCGGGAAGGATGATCTCAGTAACATATTGCGTAAAATCCACGTTAAAAAACGCAAATTCGATTATATTTTTCTCTTTCCTTGTAAAAGTCAGATTCCCGTCTTTTTCTTTGATGATCACTTCTTCTCTGTCTTCATCGACATAGTATCTGATCTCCGGAGTCTTGACATCGCCCCTCTTTATCACTGCTTTGACACTTGTTTCGTTAACCGTAAGGCTGTTGATCTTGTCTGAGCATGTGTAATTCTTCTCAGTTCTCATACCAAACCCCTTTCCATTTGTTCTTTTGGCATCTTTTCTCACAAGCGAAAAACCGATGCAGGTAAACAGGATCCCCGCAAGGCATATGCTTAAAGCAATTATAGCAGATTTTTTCATATCTATCCCTTCCTTTTTTATTTAAATAAAGTTTTTTTAAGTCCAACAAGCATTTTTGCAAACACTGTTCCCGTTTCCTTGAAAAACAGGAGACAGGGTTTATAAAGCAGAAATGACAAACTACCAAGAATCATTGCTCCTCCTAAGCAGATCATCATCGTTGAAAAGGGTGCAAACCCTAACAGTACTCCCGCTGCTCCCACGAGACATGCCAGAGTTGTCAGCGGGAATACCAGCAGCACAAGTGCGATGGTCAGCACGATAATCCAGTAAACAAGGCATATGACCATAAAGCAGACTGCTATCACCGCAGCAATGGGAAGCCAGATCGGAAATCCCAGCACCGCAAGAACTATCCAGATCGCGCCTTTTCCGTTGCTCTCAGCCTTTGCCTTACTCTGTTGTACTCTTTCCTTTACCAATGTGGTCACGGGCTTTTCCCAAACCACTTCCTTAACGATGTCCTGAATGGATCCCAGGGATGCGGTGGCTTCCTCTTCCGTCATTCCGTCCTCCATCCTGTCACAGATCATTTCATCGTAGAACTGAAGCATGTTTTCCACATTGCCAAGGTTTTGCTTTTCAAGCTCTGTTTTTAAAGTGCTCAAAAATTCTTCCTTACTCATTTTTTTCTTCCCTCTCTTTAACTATAAACTGATAGATCTTCACTATTTCCGCCCACTCTTCAAGCATCTCCGTGATCTTTTCACGGCCCTTGTCGGTGATCCGGTAGTACTTTCGAAGCCGTCCGTTGTGCTCCATACTGAAGACTTCCAAAAGCTCCGTCTGTTCCAGCCTTCGCAAAATGGGATACATGGTGGATTCACTGATCTCGATAAAATCATTTACATCTTTGACCAGCTGATAACCATAGGACTCTCCCTTTTCCAATACTGCCAGAACGCAGGCTTCCAAAATGCCACGTCTAAACTGGGATTCCATTCAGATCTCCTTTCCCTGATTTTGGGTAATTTACTTGCTAAATACCCTTTGTTGCATCATACTATACACCGCATAGTATGATGTGTCAAGAGGTATTTTTAAAAAATAGGCACCATAACCCTAAAGCTTCAAAAAATACCGCCTCATCACAACTCGTGCGATAAGGCGGCATTTATTTTTCTTATATGATCAAATGAAATTCGTCCAGAGGTGCTCTTCTTTTTCGGGCACTCCGATCTCTTTCTTGCCCAGCTCTATGCTCTTCATCAGGAAGATCATGTTTCTTGCGAGAACACGCATTACCTGCCTGCCCTCCAGATCCTGTTCGGCTTCCCCGGCACTTCCGCCGTGAATGTTGTTCCAGTACTGACTCGAAGCTACCGCCATGTTGGATATGGTAAAAAACTTGTTCAGTTCATCGAAAGTGGCCGTTGTTCCGGAACGTCTTGCACAGGCAACAGAAGCGCCCACCTTAAAACTCTTATCAAAATCCGTGCTGTAAAACAGTCTCTGCAAAGCTGACATCAAAGTTCCGTTGGCGGATCCGTAGTAAACAGGCGATCCGATAACAAGTCCGTCCGCCTTCTCAAATTTCTGTGCCAGCTCATTTACAATATCGTTAAAAACACATTTTCCTGTTTTACTACAGGAATTGCAGGCTATGCATCCTCTGATGTCTTCTCTTCCGATAAGGATGTCTTCGTACTCCACACCGTTCTCTTCAAACACTTTCTCCATCTCACGGAAAGCCAGTGCCACATTTCCGTCTTTTCTGGGGCTGCCGTTTAGCATCAAAACTTTAAACTTCTTTTCCATGGTTGAACCTCCTGAAGCTCCTTAAACTTCCTTCGCTGCGACCAGCTCTTCCACCTGTTTCTTTTTCTGGAACAGCACGCAGCCGCCTTTAAAAAGAAAAGTGATATCGGTTGTAAACACCGCAACGGGATGCGTCCTTACGCCTCGTTTACAAGTTTTCCCGTCATGTGTTCGACAGTGAGTTCCAGACATTGTACGTGGATCAGCGAACCTTTGAGCTCCTGCCTCAGGTACTCCTCGTCATCCGTAAATCTTCTGCACAGTTCCGAACAGATCTCAATTGTCTTTTCCTCATCTTCCACGAGCTTTATGCGGCCGAAGATCACAACACTGTTGATGTTCAGCGACCAGTGCCCATCCTTTCGGTAACCTTCGTCGTACACGCAAAAGCTCACCTTGTCGCATCTTTTTATCGCATCGATCTTGTGTCCCACCTTTGCGCCGTGAAAATAGATCTTTCCGTCAGCTTCGCAGTACCAGTGATTCATGGGTATTCCATAGGGATAACCGTCGTCCCCCAGGACCGAAAGCACGCCCCGCTTCTGTGTCTTCAGGATCTCTATGCATTCCTCTTCGCTGATCTGCTGTTTGTATCTTCTCATTTCTCTGAACATATGCCCACCTCCTTGTAATCTGTAACTGCACGATCGATCTGTTTTTGAGATCATTCTACCCTTCGGACAAAGCCGTGTCAATCAATTCCCGAGCATATCCTCCGCCCGCCTCAAAACATCGTGCACTTTTTCGATATCCGACGGTTTCGAATTCCTCAAAAAATTGGTCTTGTACCTGTTAAACCAGTCTTCGATGCGGGCATTAAGCCCTTCCTTTTCTTCGTTACGGCACAAAGACGTCATGACGCGGTTCACGATCCATATGCCTTCCGCTGCGTTATCCAGGATCTCCGTCAGCTCTTCGCCAAGGATTTCGGGATTATTTACGATCTTCTTTCTCAATTCGTTCAGATCCTTTTCCTTTTCGGCGGGATCTTTTCCTTCGAGCTCCCCCGAAAGTTCCGAGAGACGTCTTTCATATTCTGCGAAATCCCCTGCAGTCGCACACTTTGCATAGGTGTCGATCAGGCGCACGAATGTTCCCCAGTCAAAGACCTCGCACCCGGAGATCCCGTCCTGTATCGAAACCGCCGTCAGGGTTTCATCGCCGTATTCGACAAGAGAAATGTCTTCCGACATAGACTTAAGATCGCGCTTGATCTCCTCTTTGTTCCACGCCATGGCAGCTCCGAAGATCATACCCGGGATAGAAAGGAAGGGATGGTTTATATGCCCGTAATCGCCCCAGTCCGTGACCATGATCCCGCTGACTCCGTGTTTGTGCCCGAAGCCGCACATCAACGCGATGTTTACGAAGCTGTCCCCGATCCTGTTTACAAAATGATTCCAGCCCGAAACCCCCGGGCAAACGTATTGTTCTATGCCGTTTTCCGCAAGAGCCTTTATGTACGTGTCCTTCTCGTTCGTACCGTATCCCCAGGACAGGCAGACCGTGTTCTCCGGGAGAAGTTTAAACAGCTCCGTGTCGCCCGCGATCACGTCTCCCCAGATCATGGGCGTTCTCCCGCTCTCCTTGACGAAATCGCACAGCTTTTTAACGTATTCCGTGTAAACTTCCTTCTTCGTCTTCGTTTCAAGCAAAAAACGGGATTTTCCTTCGCAGAGGTCGAATGTTTCGTCGCAGCAGATGTTCACCTTTTTCGATGCAAACAAAGGCATATATTCCGCGAGCATCTCTTCGATCAGTTCCACAGCCCCCGCCTCGCTCACAGCTATGGTGTGATGGCCCATCCTGTCGAAAAACGAAAAATCGCTCCTGTCTTCTCCGAGCTCACAGAAGCGCCTGTATTTTTCCGTCCTCAAAAGCTTGTAGAGATGTCCGAAGCAGGAGAGGGAGGGGATCAATTCTATGCCCTTTGAAGCGCAGTATGCGTCCAGTTCCCTTATGTCTTCCGCCGTAAAACAGCTTTCGTCCTCCCAAAGCTCGGGCACGCACTTAAAGGCAAATGTATGCTCGATGTAGATCTGTAATTCATTGTATCTGTAAAAGGCGAGCTTATCCACAAACCTCTTAAGCTCCGACATGTGCATGACCCTGCCTCTGGTCTGATCCAGATAGTAGGCTCTGTGCTTTATGTCAGGGCAGTCGTGTATCGTGACGACAGGAAGTCTTCCCTCGTTTTGATCCTTTAATTGTTTGATGAGCGCCTCAGCGTACAAAGTCCCGCGCAAACCGCCGGAAACCACCTTCACGCTGTCTTTTTTTGCATCTATCTTAAATTCTTCTTCTCCCAGTCCGCTGTCTTTTATAAACTCAACATCATTCGAAGCAATGCCGTCTCCGAGGCTCATTTCCTTCGGTGTGGGGATCAATCTGAACCTTTTCATCTTACCGCCTTTCCGCAAGCCGTTCTCTTCTTTGAACCGCCGCTATGCCTCAACTATATCAATAAAAACATTTTTAGAAAAGAGGATACAATTGGGACGTTATAACTTATTCTACCATTTTATTCAGTTTTATAGTATAATGGATGGACTTTAATTCAGACATTTAACAACACACAGGGAGTGTATCTTAATATGGGCATATTTGAACTTCTGCTTTTGTCCGTCGGTCTTGCCATGGACGCCTTTGCGGTTTCCGTCTGCAAGGGACTCTCGGTCAAAAAACTGACTGTAAAAGAATGTTTGATCTGTGGGATCTGGTTCGGCGCGTTCCAGGGAATAATGCCTTTTTTGGGCTTTCTCATAGGCTTCGGCTTTGAAAAATGGATCCGGATCGTAGCGCCCTGGGTAGCCTTCGTCCTGCTCAGTCTCATCGGTATCAACATGATCCGTGAAGCTTTTTCTGAGGAAGAAGAGGAAAAAGCGGGCTTTGATGTAAAAACAATGTTCCTGATGGCAGTGGCCACCAGCATCGATGCATTGGCTGTGGGCATTACCTTCGTTGCCGTACCGGTTCAGGTCCTTGGATCCGGAAAGTTCCAAAATACGATCCTGGCAGTGATCGTGATCGCTGTTGTAACCTTCCTGATCTCTGCCCTGGGCGTAAAGATCGGAAATCTCTTCGGTTCCCGTTACAGATCCGGATCAGAGGTCATGGGAGGAACCATCCTCCTCTTCATCGGAATGAAGACGCTGATCGGGCATCTTGACACTTCAGGCGCCATGAGCAATTCAGATAACATTTTCGGAATGCTGATCCCTCTTGTGGGAACGGCTCTGGGGGCCGCGTCGGTATATGCCGGGAAGAACAGGATCTCTGAAAGGATCCGTGTTCCGATGGCAGGGACTGCCGCAGGCATAATGCTCTCAATCTCTGTCTGGGGCATGATCGAACCCGCTGCCGGAGGCTTCAACAGCGCAGGGCATCAGGCCATCGTCCCTCTCTTCATAAGCTTTTGCGCAGGGATCGCCCTGCAGTTTATTCTGGACAGTACCATCCCTCACACCCATGCTTTTGTGGAGATCACCGAGGGGATACGGAGCAATCTGAAAGACGGGACAAGAATGATGCTGGCAGAAGTCATCCACCATGTACCGGAAGGACTGGCTCTGGGTGCGATCTACGCCGCTCATTTTCTGGAGACCGACTGGATCCCCGCCTCCACACCTCTTTTCCTGGCTGTGGCGCTGGCGATACAGAACTTCCCGGAAGCCCTGTTTGTGTCCCTTCCCGTAATGGAAAAGGGTACGGGAAAGGGTAAAGCCTTTTTCATGGGGGTTGTTTCGGGAGTCCCCATCCCCATCGTTGCTGTTTTTGTTCTGATCATAGTAGTTCTTTTCCCCGCTGCACTGCCCTACATCATGGCTGCGGCAGGTGGCGCAATGATCTACACCACCGCAGAGGATCTTCCTCTCATGGTGGGAAGCAAAGGCAACGACAGCGGCGCATTTGCCTTCATTATCGGCTTTTCGATCATTATGCTTTTAATGTTTGCAAAATAAACTTTTATTTTATCAGTAACAGGGTTATTATTACTTGATCAGTTTTTCATTACGGAGGATGGAAAAAATGGAATCAACCGACAGACTCAGCTTTTCTTCAGACTACATGGAGGGTGCGCATCCCGCCATTCTAAAGAAACTTATAGAGACCAACATGGAAAAAACAGCGGCTTACGGAGCAGACATTTACTCCGAGTCCGCCCGTGAAAAGATACGAAAAGCCTGCAACGCTCCCGAAGCGGACATCTTCTTTCTTGCAGGGGGGACTCAGGCAAATGCCACGATGATCGATGCAATGCTCCGTTCCTATCAGGGTGTCATCGCAGCGGAAACAGGCCACATAGCAGCTCATGAAGCGGGCGCGATCGAGTTCGGCGGTCACAAAGTCCTGACTCTTCCCCAACACAACGGAAAGCTGGCAGCAGCAGACGTGGAAAACTATATTGACAGCTACTATGCAGACAAGAATCATGAGCACATGCTCATGCCCGGAATGGTCTACATCTCACAGCCCACCGAGCAGGGAACACTCTATTCATTAAAGGAGCTCACGGATCTGAGCCGTGTCTGCCGTAAGAACAACACTCCCCTGTACATGGACGGCGCAAGGCTTGCATATGCTCTGGCCTGCCCCGAGAATGATGTCACCCTGCCTCAGATTGCAGAGTACTGCGACGTTTTCTACATCGGAGGTACAAAGTGCGGAACTCTCTTCGGAGAAGCTGTTGTGATCCCGAAGCACGATTTCATTCCCCACATTTTCACCATGATCAAGCAGCACGGCGCTCTTCTTGCAAAGAGCCGTATAGCGGGCATACAATTCGACGTCCTCTTCACAGACAACATCTATGACGAGATCGGCAGAAACGCCATAGAAACCGCGGACAGGATCAGAAACGCCCTTAAAGAAAAGGGCTACACCTTTGCCTTCCATTCTCCTACAAACCAGCTGTTCGTAACCCTCACAAAAGAAAAGGCAGACGAGCTTTCAAGGCAGGTGGAGATGGGCTTCTGGGAAAATGTTGACCCGGATCGGGTGGTAATGAGGATCGCCACCAGCTGGGCAACCCAAAAAGAAGATGTGGACAGATTGATCGGATTATTGTAAAAAAACCGAGGGAATCGATCAGCCCCCTGTCCGTCTGACATAAGGCTTTTCAAATTCTCCTCGGCTCTCTTTGATCTCTTACTTAAGTTTTATGCCCTTCGACGGAACACCTTTGTCATCAACGCAGGTACCCCGCTTACTATCAGTACAAGGAAGATCATTATCAGCGCATAAGCATATATCTCCTCGTACTCATTAAAGTAGCTGCTGCTGTAAACAGCCTTTCCAAGCGAATTCTTTGTCTGAACCAGATACTCGGTTGAAACCACAAGCTTAAGGCCCATTCCCACTGCGCTTATATATGCCTGCTTTAAATAACCGGCCATAAGCGGCAGATGGACATGAGTCAGTACATAAAGACTCATGGATCCATTCAGGCGATATACGTCGATCAGGTTCCTGTCCATGTTGCGGTAGCCCTCGCAGACAGCCTCGCTGATCAAAGGGATCAGGAAGAGCGTAGTGGCGATGACCGGTACCCGCGTGTATTTTGTGAGTACCATGATGATCACCACCATAACTATCATGGGTATGGATCTTAAAAAAATCATAAAGGGCTTAAAAAGTGAGCGGACAAGATCGCTGTATCCCTCCGGAATACCCACAAGAATTCCGATCAAAGATGCGATTAAAAGCGCTTGGATCAGATGTTTCATTGATGTCAGTATGAGCCTGTAGGTTTCGGGCTTTCCCAGTAGTACAAAAAAAGCTTTCAATATCTCGGGAACTCCCGGGAACACGAGCCGGTCACCCTTAAGACTGCCCGCGAGCTGGATCAGAAAACCCAGAAGCAGGATACCCAGCATGAATGAAACGGTTTCTTTTATTCTATTTCGCTTCAAAATAGAAATCATCGGCAGGTACTTCTCCTCCGAACTGTTTAAGATCTATGTTTGCTGTAGTTTCAATCTGCTTCCTGGCATCCTTTGCACTCATATACTTTACAGCACAATTGGGGATGGCCTTTGCCGCAACCTTCGCGTTGGGAAGGATCCCGAGGGATGCGGCTGCTTCAGCTACTGTTTCAAGTTCTGTTTCACACTTCCCGGCGGATTCTTCGACTTTCTTAAGGTAAGCCTTAACAACATCGGGCTGTTTCTCGGCAGTCTCGGGATTTACAAAGAGTCCCGCCTGAGTGAAGCCGTCATTGCCTGTAGCTTTCTTGTAAAGATCGTTCAAAGAATATCCTGTGATCTTTTCGTTCTTGATCTTCGCCGCCGTTAGTGCGGGCTCTGCTGTAAGGACGATGGCTTCCTCATCCGTCAGAAGCAGGCTCTGAGTGTTTGCGGCACCTGCAAGATACTCTATGCTTGCGGGAACGATCCCGTTCTCTTTTAATGCATAAAGGGCGATGGATGAATTTATGGTGTTCTCTCCGAACAGTACGACCTTTGCACCGTTCATATCCTCAAGCTTAAAGCCCTCGCGCTGAGATGCAAAATAAAGATTTCCCCAGGATACGACAGCCGCCAGCTTGTAGGTGGATTTTCCCATCTTGTAAAGCTTTGCGCCCGCATTAATGGGAGCGATCACAAAATCCGCAGTAGCATTTGAAAACTCGGCGGTAATGGTCTCTGCAGCAACAAATGTGTAGTTGTCGGGGTTCTCTTTTGCGATTGCCGCAAGTGCGATGGCGGGCGCCCCATTGGGAGCGGAGACCTTTACGGCAGATGTGTCGGCATCCTTTGCCGAGCCGCAGGCAGCAAGGGACAGTGCAGTAATGCCTGCAAAGAATAACGATAAAAGCTTTTTCATATATGAATATCTCCTTATATGTGTATTATGTGGGGTTAGATAAAACTAACGGCAGTAACTATATTATAATTCCATCCTTTTGTCAAACAATTAACTGTAAACAATTGCCAAGTATCCGGACGCTACGTGTATGCAGGACACTTTCGCCCCTTCTGCACGTAACGTTAAAAGAACGGCCAGTAGGAAAGCAGGAAGCCGGGAATAACAACTATTATGAAAAAGGCCCAGCTGACAAGGGTGAAGACCTTCACGAATTTAAATCCCTGTCCGGGATACTCCCTCACATAGATCCTGTAATTGATCACAGAGGCCAGCGATCCTATGAGAGAAACCAGACCTGCTGTGTCCGCGCCATAGATCAGCCCCGCAAAATTCTCGGAAAAAGGATAAAGAACAATGGATGCCGGAACGTTGGAAATCACCTGACTGAGGCCTATGGCCCACCAGTACTCCCTTCCTGCCACAGCCTTTTTAAGCATTGCGGAGATTCCGGGATTAGCCGCAATGGATGACGAGAAAACGAAGAAGCACAAAAAAGTCAGGATCAACACGTAATCCACTCTTTTAAAAAGACTCCTGTCGTTAAAAAAAACAGTTGCCAGTACGATTCCCAATGCCCAGCCCCAAAGGCCTGTTCTTGTTACGATCACGGCAAGCACCAGCACAAACAGCGCCAGATAAACTGCGCCACGTCTGTTGATCGAAGGCCTGCTTTCTTTAACATTTTCATCCGCTGCCTGTGTTTCTTTACCTGTTACCTCTTGTGCCGCTTCCTTCAGGTTTTTCCTGTACAATACAAGAACGAAAATAACCAGCAGAACTGCAGAGGAAGCGCAAAGGGGAAGCATATGCAGCATAAACTGTCCCGCGCTCACATCGGCCTGTCCGTACAGAAACAGGTTTTGGGGGCTTCCGAAGGGCATGAGGAGAGAGCCTCGGATGGCTGCGATGTTTTCCATGGATATGACCGGCAGGATATATTTTTCTTTACCTCCCTGCCTGAAAAGCAGGATAGTTAGCGGCACAAAGATGATCAGCGACACATCGTTGGTCACAAACATTGATGTAAAAAACACACCGAAGATCACAAACAGTGACAGTCCCACCATGGAAGGGATCCCGGAAGCAAGACGTACAACAGGTCCCAGTACATTTTCCTTCTTAAAGCCTTCCAGCACGCAGAGCATCATCAGAAGGATCCCCAGCGTCCTCCAGTCAATGTCTGTCAGCAGCTGCCGGGTGGGCGGTGTGACAAAAAGCGAAATGACAGCTGCCACAAGTGACAGCGTCAGCATCATTTCTTTTTTTAACAGGGTTATCAGTTTCTTCATTCATTTTCCCTTCATTCGTACATAAACTTTTAGAACGGTTATAGCAGAAACCTCAGTTTAAAGCAACATAAAAATGAATCCCTGACACCGTCCCCAAAGATTCATTTTTTGACTTGTATTTGACAAAGTTTCGTTGTATCATTGTCGCATTGTAAAAAAACAGGTGAAGATAAAATGATGAAAGCGAATTACCATACACACACGCCCCGCTGCCATCACGCTGTGGGCAGCGAACGCGAGTACATCGAATCGGCGATAGCACAGGGCTTTACAGTCCTTGGCTTCTCCGATCACACACCCCAGCCTTACCCCGCCGGCTTCAGATCAGGCATCCGAATGAGCATGGAGGAGATCGGAGAATACACCGAAACCCTGGTGCAGCTCAGAGAAGAGTACAAGGATCGAATCAGGATCCTCATAGGTTATGAAGTTGAGTTTTTTCCAAAATACTTTGACTCTCTTATCAAGGAACTGAAGAAGCATCCTTTGGATTATATCATCCTCGGACAGCACTTTGTACCCGACGAGATCGAAGGATTTTACACCGGCATGAAAACAGACAGTGCAGAACACTTAAAGGCCTACGTGGATCTTGCTGTTGAAGCTATGAAAACAGGGCTTTTCACTTACCTTGCCCACCCTGACCTCATCAATTTTACAGGAGATGAGGAGATCTACAAAAAACACATGTCCCGCCTTGTGGAAACTGCGGTTGACATGAACGTTCCTCTGGAAGTGAACATGTACGGCTTTGTTGACGGCCGTCACTATCCCTCAGACAGATTCTTCAGATTTGCAAATGAGTACGCCCCCCGGTTCATCATCGGCTGCGACGCTCACAAGCCTGAGATGATCAGACAGCCGAAAAGCATTCCGGGATTTTCGGAGTTTCTTGATCGTAACGACATAGTCTACGGAGATAACATCATCTCTTTAAAACCCGTTAAATAAATGTGACCGATCCCACACATAAGGACTAAGCAATTAACGCCCCCGCAACAGATTGTACGGAGGCGTTATTTTTCGCTAATATTTTTCTCATAAGACTTTTTACTCAAATGCCTCAGCCACTTTTGTAAGCAACTCTCTGATGGGAAGATGCTGAGGACAGACTTTTTCGCATTTTCCGCACTTTATGCAGTCGGAAGCCTTTCCGTTTCCGCCTGCGATCAGCGTACTGTTGTAGTATTCTTTGGGCTTTCCGTCTCTGAAGACTTCATTTCTGTTCATTGCGGAGAACATGTCAGGTATCCTGATCTTCTTAGGGCATTCGTTCTCCTCCACGCAGTAACGGCAGGATGTGCAGGGGATCAGGTTCTGCTTCTTCATGATACCACAGACTTTTGCTATTGCAGCACTCTCAGCTTCGTTTATGGGTTTGAAATCCTTCATGGAGGAAATGTTGTCCAGCATCTGCTCCATATCACTCATTCCCGAGAGGATAGTCGACATCATGGGAGCGCTGGCTGCAAAACGGATGGCATAGCTGGCGTTGCTTCCACCCTTTAAATCCCGGAGCACCTTGTCCGCCTCTTCCGGCAGTTTCACCAGACTTCCGCCTTTAACAGGCTCCATCACCACAACAGGCTTCCCGTGTTTCTCACACACTTCGTAGCACTTGCGGCTCTCCACATTTTCATCGTTGTAATCCAGATAATTAAACTGGATCTGAACAAATTCCACTTCCGGATGTTCTGTCAGGATCATATCCAGAACTTCTGCCCTGTCATGGAATGACAGCCCGAAATGACGGATCAGTCCTTCCTTCTTAAAGGAATAAGCCGTTTCATATGCACGGCATTTCTTGTATTTCTGATAATTCTTCGCATTCTGGGCATGCATGAGATAAAAATCAAAGTAATCCACGCCGCAGAGCTCCAGCTGTTTTTTTATGAAAGGTCTGATGTCCTCCTGTTTTTCAAAGAAGGTCTCCGTAAGTTTGTTCGCAAGAAGAAATCTGCTGCGGTCGTATCTCTTTGAAACGCAGTCTCTTATTGCAGTCTCGGATTTTCCGGAAATGTATCCGTGAGCAGTGTCAAAGTAGTTGAATCCCGCATCCACAAAGGCATCTGCCATTTTTATGAATTCATCGTAATCCACCCGATCTCCCTTCATGGGCAGACGCATGCATCCGAATCCCAGATTACCGTGTACCTCCGGGAAAAACTTGTTGTTTTGCATAAAAGCCTCCTAACCGATACCGAAAACCGGCATTTTCGATCCTGTAAATGGTTGTTTTTTCATTATACACTAAAAAAATGTTTTTCAGCAATAAGGCGTTGCAAGAAATGTTCGTTTCATATAAAATCGTATAAAACATCAATAACAAGCAAGGAGAGTATCATGAACAGACCCATATTAGGCAATAAGCTCTACCTCTATCTGACCGAATTCTTCGCAGGAATGTCAGTCATGGCTGTTGAGCTGGGAGCCAGCAGACTTCTGGCCCCCTACTTCAGTTCCTCTCAGATAGTATGGACCATCATCATCGGAACCATTATGATCGCCATGGCACTGGGAAATCTATACGGCGGTAAAAAAGCCGACAAGGATCCCAATCCCGACAAACTCTACGGAAGGATCGTGATCGCAGCTGTCTGGATCGCACTGATCCCGGTCGTTGGCAAGTACATCATCATGGGCATTTCGGGACTGCTGGTTTTTGCAGTAAACTCCAACTTCCTTGTGATCGCTGCCTTTGCTGCCTGTATGGTGATCTTCGTTTTCCCTCTTTTCCTTCTGGGCACCGTTACCCCGTCACTTGTAAAATTCACGGTGGACAGTCTCGATGACAGCGGAAGCATAGTCGGAAAGCTCAACGCTTTCAACACCATCGGAAGCATCATCGGCACCTTCGTTCCCACTTTCATCAGCATCCCCGCGGTGGGCACATCCGTTACTTTCCTCATTTTTGCAGGCATATTGCTTCTGCTCAGCATCGTTTACTTTGTGAGCTCAAAAGTAAATTTTTTAAAGGCCAAAAAGGTACCCATTAGTATTCTCCTCTTCGTACTGTGCTGCGTTTTTGGCCATAATAACAGCTTTGCATTCTGGGAATCCGGCCTGACATACGAAGGGGAATCGATCTACAATTATCTGAAAGTGACAGAAAACACCAGCAGAGTTGAACTTTCCACAAATGTTCTTTTTGGTGTTCAATCTGTTTACATGAAAAACAAGGCCCTCGCAGGGGGCTACTACGATTACTCAATGGCAGCAGCCTTCATGAGCGGAGTAAACGAGAAAAAGGATTTCAAGATCCTGATCCTCGGAAACGGCACAGGCACCTTTGCCACTCAGTGTAAACGTTATTTTGAAAATTCTTCAATAGAGGGTGTGGAGATCGACCAAAAGATCACGGATCTGGCAGTGAAGTACTTTGAATTTCCCACAGACATCCCCGTCAGCACCTACGACGGAAGAGCCTACCTAAATGCCATCGACGAAAAATACGATCTGATAATGGTAGACGCCTACCAGGACATCACCATCCCCTTCCAGATGTCCTCTGTGGAATTCTTTTCACTGGTTCGGGATCACCTGAATCCCGATGGTGTCATGGTCGTTAACATGAACATGCGGAGCAGCAAAGAAGGAAGCATCAACGAGTATCTTTCCGACACCATCGCAAGCGTTTTCCCCGAAGTTTACACCGCAGAAGTGGAACGCTACACCAACCGCTGCTTGTATGCCTCATTTAACAAAGACATCCTTGACCGCATGAGAAGAAACAACGAGATCGAGCCTTCGGACGAACTTCGATCGCTCATTGCAAGGGTGGACGGCAGACTCATCCCTTATGAAGGAGGCGTGCATATAATGACTGACGATAAAGCACCCGTCGAACTCCTGGGAATGCGTGTGATCGACGAGATCATACAGGACGAGGTTGCTTACTACAAAGGCATTTTCAAAGAAGGTGGCCTTAAAGCTCTGCTGGAATCATGGTGATGAAAAAATCTCTTTTTGCCGAAACCTGTCATCTTTTTCTGCGTCTGATAAAGTAAATACAAGTAAGGGAGATTTTAGTTATGGAAATCACATTTTTATTGTTGGCAGTAATCGCCTTGATAGTTTGGGCAGCCGTCAGATTCTTCATTTGCGCCAAAAAAGACGAAGTGAACTTTAAGCACGAGGCTTTTCTGTTCCTGATCTTTGCCTACTGCCTTCTGGTTGCAAGAGTAGTCTACTTTCCAACCAAATCACCGGACGGGCGTATGGTCCGCATGATCATTGACTTTGAGAACATGTTTCCCCCTATGATCAACCTGACCCCCCTGACCTTTGTTTCGGAGCGCTATCCCGGCTGGTGGATCAATGTTTTCGGAAATATCATCATTTTCATTCCCGCAGGTATTTTCATACCCATGGTCTCGAAGCGTGCAAAGAATATTCTTCAAACCACGATCATCGGTTTCGGCTGGTCGCTTCTGATCGAGCTGTCCCAGCTTTTACTTTTCGACAGATGCAGTGACATCGACGATCTCATACTCAATACTCTCGGTGCAGCCATCGGAGCGTGTGTGTTCTTTGCCGTCGGAAAATCCGGGAAAAGATTGTGATTGCATGCATTTCTATGCAAATATTGCTTTCCGGAAATCAATACTGCATTTTTTACTGTTCATTTATTCCCGAGGATGTTAAAATAATAACGGTGTGCCGAAGGCACTTCGAATAAAACACATAAAGGAGGATTTTTGTAATGGCAGTTAATCGTTTTGTATTAAACGGCGTTTCCTATCACGGACACGGCGCGATAAAGGAAATTCCCGGGATCATCAAGTCCAAGGGATTTAAGAAGGCTTTTGTAGCTTCCGATCCCGATCTCATTAAATTCGGTGTGACCGCAAAAGTCACAGACCTTCTTGAAGCAAACGGAATCCCCTATTCATTATACTCAGACATCAAGCCCAACCCCACCATTGAAAACGTTCAGAGCGGCGTTAAGGCTTACAAAGAGTCCGGAGCAGATTTTATGATCACCATCGGTGGCGGATCATCCATGGATACAGGTAAGGGTATCGGTATCATCGTTAACAACCCCGAATTTGCAGATGTCCGCTCCCTTGAAGGCGTTGCTCCCACAAAGAACCGTACGGTGTTCACCATTGCCGTTCCCACAACAGGCGGTACAGGTGCAGAATCCACCATCAACTACGTTATCACCGACGTTGAGCGCAAGAGAAAGTTCGTCTGTGTAGACCCTAACGACATCCCCGATGTCGCTGTGGTAGATCCCGACATGATGAGTTCCATGCCCAAGGGACTCACAGCCTCTACAGGTATGGATGCTCTCACACATGCTATCGAAGGCTACACTACCGGAGCAGCCTGGGAGCTTTCAGACGCTCTGAACCTCGAAGCCATCAGACTCATCGGAAAGAACCTCCGAAAGGCATTTCAGAACGATCCCGAAGGACGTGAAGGAATGGCTCTTGCTCAGTACGTTACAGCTATGGCTTACTCAAATGTCGGTCTCGGTATCGCTCACTCCATGGCTCACACACTCGGTGCCGTTTATGACACACCTCACGGCGTTGCATGCGCAATGATGCTCCCCATCGTTATGGAATTCAACGCAGAATGCACAGGTGAGAAGTTTAAGGCTGTTGCCGAAGCTCTCGGTGTAGATACAACAGGCATGGACCAGAAGACCTATCGTAAGGCCGCTATCGATGCTGTAAGACAGCTTTCCGTAGATGTGGGTATCCCCACAAAGCTCGAGAAGCTTCAGGAGAAGGATCTTCCTTTCCTTTGCGAATCCGCTGCCGCAGATGCCTGCGCCCCCGGAAATCCCAAGAAGGCTTCCCTTGCAGATTTCGAAGCTATGTTCAGAAAGCTCATGTAATAATACAATATCAAACAAAAAGACCGTCCGGGATTTTTCCCGGACGATCTTTTTGTTTTATCCCCCAACTTCTTATAAAACCTTATAAACCAAATAATAAATGATCTTTCTCCAGCGGGGATCTCCGTTATCTCCCAGATCCACACCGTTATCGCAGCTCTGATACATTCTCTTAATGACCCAAAACTTCCGCATGAATTTCGGCAGCTTTGGTATCATTACGTAAACATAATGATGTGAGTAGATCTCTGCCGCCATCTGAAGCGGTGTAACACCGGTGATCAGACCCTTTTCCAGGATCTCCGTTGCAATCTCAAAGCACTTTTTTTTATCTCCGTATTCATCCTTCATACCGATGTTAATGTTTTTTCTTCCCATTGACAGCCTTTACTCCTTTTTAATTCTTCCCCTTAAAAGACTCAAGAAATGCCCCCACCGGCCCCAACTCATCCCAAGATATGAGCATTGAATTACTGAAATGAAGCCCCAATATTTGTTTAATTTCAACGCCTTTCCGATCGCCTCTCTTCAATAATGTCAGAAATAACAGAATTCACAGAACGTGCTGATGTCCCCTCACAGGACCGCGTAAACGATAAAGAATTATTGAAAACAGGAGCCGGTGGGCGCACTTCTTAAGAATTCTCAACTCAGAAGAAAGCCGCAAAAAACCGGCCGGATACAATTAAATTTTTAAGCTCAAACCAATGCGGATCGATAAGAAACGAACGTACATTTTTCCCCCAAAAAATCACTCGTTAGAATTTTGAATCTGCCTGAAAGAAGGTGCTTCGGTACTGAACAGCCCTTACACTTTAAGACTATATTAGTGTAACGCGTAACATTATGGAAGTAAAGAGTAAAATTTTAAGATTCTGAAATCTTAAAATTTTACCTATTTGTAGTTTTTATGTCAAACTTTCATTGTAAACTAATAGCTGCGCCATAGGCACAGCTATTAGTTTTACAATAATGATCAGTGAACTTCATCGAATTCAACACCGGCTTTTTTTAATGAAGTATAAGCAGGTGAACCATATTTCACAACCGCATGCAGTCTGTTGCAGTTTGCAAATGCTGTATCATCGACTTCCCAAATATCTGTAGTAAGCCAAATGTTCAAGTCATAACATGTAGCAAATGCATAACGGTCGATGCTTACCACTTCATTTAGCATAATATCATTTTCAGCAGTGAAATAGGCCCCCGCAAAATAATAAGGAGGAATGTAACTCACTTCATCTTCAAATGCGATCTTTTTAATATTCGCTCCCGCAAAAGGTGCTGTGGAAATTGATCTTACACTTTCCCCGTTATAGATAGAATAACTTGCTGTCAACAATTCGATGGTAATTCCCTCAAATGCGTGCGATCCAACTTTTATTCCTCCGACTTCAAGGGCTTCAAACGAAAGATTTGTGCAGCCCTTAAACGCCCTTTCACCGATCTCGGTTACAGAAGCAGGGATATTGAGCTTTGTAATACCGGTGAGTCCTGAAAATGCACCATCCGAGATCAATCTGATACCGGTTCCGAGATCGACTTCCCTGAGCTTAAAGCCATATTCTCCGGCGGAGTAATTCTTAACTCCGTAGAATTCTCTCATGTAAGAAGGACAAACTATCTTAAGGTAAGCGGAACCTCTTGTCAAAAGGTCCTTCAAAGGGAAGTAATCACAGTAATCATCTTTACCGACAGGATATTCTTCACCCGTAGCAATGTTCAGATAGCCACGGACAGCAACTCCCTTTGTCTTGGATGTGTATACTGTCTTCGGCAATGTTATTTCGACATAGTCGTTTACACCATACTGCCTGAACTTCTTAAATCCGGTTTTTGAAAGGCCTGTAACAACCCACGTTCCGTCAATACAAAGATAGGTAAAATCCTTTTCGTCTGTCTGAAGCTTTACATTCGGCTCTGTCAGTAAAGCACCCTGATCCGTGGGCACGGGTGTGGGCTGGGGAGTGGGTGTACTTGTAGGAACAGGCGTAGGTGTACCTGTCGGCGCCGGAGTATTTGTGGGTGTAGGTGTGTTCGTAGGCGTCGGTGTTGGAGTATTTGTGGGTGTAGGTGTGGGTGTCTCCGTAGGTGTGGGAGTCGGAGTGGGCGTAGGGGTCACCGTGGGTGTCGGCGTGTCTGTGGGCACGGGAGTGGGTGTGTCCGTAGGCACAGGTGTCGGTGTATCCGTGGGCACCGGAGTGTTTGTTGCCGCAGGAGTCTTGTCCGTTGCGGATCCCGTTACATTTGCCTGCTGATCTCCCGAAGGGTTTACAGTCCCCGTAACCGTTGCTCCCGGGGTTTTGGAATTGTTATCCCCGGAGTTTCTTACTATAAGAATAATCACAAGGGCAATTACAATAATCGCCGCTGCGATGATCATAATCGTTTTTGGTTTTTTCAAGCTTTCCTTAAGCTTTGCCAATAAATCTTTCATTACTAAAACAACCTTTCTAAAGCACCTAAAAAAATAAACACTTGTAAACTGTCGCTATGATAAAGTAAAGTTGTGACATAAGTGTGTCCAAGTTAGGTTATAAAAAAATAATTAACTATTGTAGGATACAGCACACAACTATTTTTTTCAAGAAAAAAATCAGCTCTCCTCACCTTTTTTATCGGGTAAAGAGAACTGATGACATTATTCTTTTAGTTTTCGCTTTCGCACTGTTTTTCTATGCGTTGAACATTACCTTCTCGGAATTGAAGGATTTTGTTACGGAGAAAGTGCAAAGTGCGGCAAGAACAAAGTTGCCGAGGAATGAGAACAGGAACTGAGTTGCCTCAAGGCTGTTTGTCATGATCTTCTGAACGGAAAGCGCAGTTCCGTAAACAGGGATCATAAAAACATAATCCGCGGGAGTCTTACTGGTCGTAAACATTGTAGTAAGCGCTGCGACCATGATAACGATGTACAAAGGAGAAACCAGCGAACTTGCGGTCTTTACGTCCTTGGCACGGATCGAAAGTGCTGCGATCAATGAAACATACAGGTACGCAAGTATGATCAGAAGAACTACCAGCATAAGGATCTGAGCAGGCGAGATGTGAATTGAAAAGTCCACAGCAGCTCCGCCTGTAACCGTCTTCATCATCATAGGCATTGCCACTACCATTGAAAGCGCGTACACAATAGCTGAAATGATGGAAAGCGCAGCCAGTGCGATGATCTTACCGATGGCAAGGTTTCTTCTCTTAAGAGGTGTAAGGAGAAGTCTCGCCATTGTTCCTCTTTCCTTTTCACCTGCAATGGCATCGATAACGATGCTCATGGCACTTGCAAAGATCAGGAATGTGATGAGGTAAGGAATCAGCATTGCAAGGAACTGTCCGTTTTCCTCATCCTCATTAACTATACGGTTTAAATTAACATCGAAAACCTTGAGTTGTTCAGCTCCTCCGATCCTGTTGGCGATGATCGCTTCCTTGTAAGGATTTGCAATGTAACTTGTGAAATTCTGATAAGCCTGAGAGGAATAATCCTTTGCGGTGTTGACTCCCACTTTGATACCGGGTACGGCATCTCCGTTTTTGAATTTGGCGATCTTGTCGGTAAATCCGTCATCGAATGTAACCAGAAGATCTGCGTTTCCTTCAAGGATGTCCGCCTCGATCTTGTCTATGCCTGTGGCATCCTTTGCAAGGAAGGTAATGTCTGCGGTCTTGTCATATCCCGTCTGACTGATCAAAGCCTTTATGTCGTCGGGGGTGTTCTGCATGTAAACGATGGAAACATGTTCCTTAATGTCCCTGTTGATCCCTGAAGCAAGGTTTCCGATAAGGCTGTACAAGCCAACCATTATGATCGCGGGAAGAATGAAGAGTGAGAAGACCAGCTTTCTGTCTTTAAAAACACGGTCAAACTCTTTTTTAAATATCATCCTGATGTCTTTCATGCTACTCCTCCTCCTTGTGATTGTCACGATAAAGAACGAAGAATGCATCCTCGAGATCCGTTGCATTGTTCTTTTCAACTATTTCGGGAACTGTGCCTTCTGCAACCAGCTTACCGTCGATTATAACGCCGATCTTGTCGCAGAGCTTCTGTGCCTCGGACATGATGTGAGTCGAAATGATGATCGTCTTTCCCTGTTCCTTAAGATTCATGAGAAGATCGGTAACGCTCTTTGCGGTGATGACATCAAGTCCGCTGGTAGGTTCGTCAAAAATGACCACCTCGGGATCCTGAACAAGGCTCACTGCTATTGCTGCCTTCTGCTTCATACCTGTGGAAAGCTCCTCGATCTTCTTGTCTTCAAACGCATCTATCCCAAAATAACCGAAAAGCTCTTTCTTTCTTGCTTCGATCTGCTCCTTGGAAAGGCCGTGAAGATTTCCGAAGAACTCAAAAAGATACTTGGGTGAGAAGAAAGGATCGAGCTTTATTTCATTGGTCAAAAAGCATATTCTTTCTCTGACCTCTCCGCCCTGGTTCACCGTATCAAATCCGCACACCTTGACCTCTCCCTCGGTAGGTGTAAGAAGTGTTGCTATGCAGCGAAGAGTGGTCGTTTTTCCTGCTCCGTTGGGTCCCAGCAATCCGTAGATCTCACCGGGTTTAGCGGAGAAAGTGATCTCTGACGCGGCGCATTTGATGTTCTTTTTTGTCTTGCGCTTTGCCATCTCTGATTTGCTCAGCTTGTAGACCTTGGTAAGGCCTTTTACTTCAATCATGAATGTTCCTCCTATAAATTTTTTCGTTATCTGTCCCTGTTGAATGTAACAAAAACACCTAAATTTTAGCATATCAGCTATAGGTTTTCAACAAATAAAAGCGCGAAATAGACGTTTGTAATGCGTCTATTCCGCGTTTTATCATTCATCCTCGACCTTTACCGTAAACACATCCGCTTTATCCCAAACAGGTCGGTTCACTTCCACCACTGTCTCTGCCCGCCACTGCTCATAAAGTCTTTCAAATTCAGCCTTCTGCCTGTCGGCGATCATCTCTTCCTTTTTAGCCTGGGTGGCATCGGCATCAAATGCCGTGTCGCAATAGAAAATGTAGTAATAGTTTTCTCCCTCGATGATATCCGAAAACTCTCCGTCTCTCAATCCCATCAGGATGTTTTCCAGATTCCCGTCCTTAAGATCTCCTTTGCCGATCATAAGGTCCAGCATGGAAAGATCATCCGTTTTCGTTTTGGCATAGGAATACATGTCCGAATAAGTCTTCCAGGTTTCCCTCATGGAATAGAGCTGGTCCCTGATGGCGCTTTTTTCTTCCTCCGTGTACTCCGCTCTTTCTCCGTTTGCTCCTATCTTTGCATTTCTGAGAGCTATGGAGTAGAAATGATGCTGACTCGCCACCTCATTGGGTATGTTCGTGTCAATATTCAGCGTGGCCTGCTCAAACACCTTTCTTGCCAGATAGTTGTCGCAGTAAACTCTTCTTACCACATTTTCGTTTACACCCATCTCAAGGATCTCACTGCCCTCAAGGGTCTTCATGTATTCCGCTGCCTGCAGATCCACTTCCCTCAGTTCATCCTCCGAAAGATAGACGTTCAGCTCATTTGCCCTGAGGCAGACTATCTTAAGATAGATTATGGATTCCAGCACCTGTTCCTTAACCGTGATGCCCAGCGTGTCTCCGTTGGTCTTGATGCGGTAGTTCCATATGTCTGTTCCATAGTACTGCTCGTAGTCTTTTCTGGTGGCATCAAGATAGACAAGACCCTCGCGGTAGTCGATCTGCTGCTCCCCTACCTTGAGCATGGCGCCTTCCGTCCAGCCCGTCACCTCTTCCTTTTTTTCTGCGGGAAAAAGCTGACAGCCTCCGGTCAGGACCGCAAAGCATATTAAAATCGCAAATAAACGCTTCAAATCAAACAAGCTCCTTCATCCAACCCAAAAATTCCTTTAGTCTTTCGAACAGGAGTGCATCCTCTTCCTTTGTGCTCAGTTTTTTCATACCCTTTTTAACCGTCAGGGTGAAGTAGGGCGCATCCGTACCCTTGAGCTCCGTGGTGGGATGCATCTTGATAAACCCGTCCAAAAGTTCCGTCTTTAGTGGCGCTTCGTTGTACACCGAAAGCCTCAGTTTAATAGTTGACTTGTCCGAGGGCATCAGTGACACCGCTGTAATGTAAACGCTGTGGCAGAGCGCCTTCAGCTGTGCAACATCCAAAAGCGAATTGACAGCCTCCGGCACCTCTCCGTATCGGTCCGTAAGTTCGTCCACCACATCCATTTTCTCTTCTTCCGTCTCGATCATGGCGATTCGCTTGTACATGTCCAGCTTCTGGGTCTCGTTCTTTATGTAATCCGAAGGAATGTACGCATCGATGGGCAGCTTGATCATGGTCTCAAAGTCATCCGACACCACTTCCTCGCCCTTTGCCTTCTTTATGGCGTTGTCCAGAAGTTTGCAGTAAAGATCGTAGCCCACTTCCTCCATGTGACCGCTCTGCTCCGCTCCCAGAACATTTCCCGCGCCCCGGATCTCCAGGTCTCTCATGGCGATCTTAAAGCCGGAGCCAAGGTCTGAGAACTCGCGGATGGCCTGCAGACGTTTTTCCGCAATCTCCTTAAGGGCCTGCCCACGTTTGTACATCAGGAAGGCATAGGCAGTTCGGGCGGATCTTCCCACTCTTCCTCTCAGCTGATAGAGCTGTGAAAGCCCCATCTTGTCCGCATCATCGATGATCATAGTGTTTACGTTTGAAATGTCCAGTCCTGTCTCTATGATGGTTGTTGCCACCAAGACATCTATCTCTCCGCTTATAAAGGCATACATGATCTTTTCCAGCTCACGCTCGCTCATCTGTCCGTGAGCAAATGCCACATTGGCGTCGGGACAGAGCCTTTGCACCAGAGCGGCCTTTTCTTCAATACCGTTGACTCGGTTTGAAACGTAGTAGACCTGTCCGCCCCGGGACAGTTCACGATTGACCGCTTCACGGATGATCTCATCATTGTGTTCCATAACAAAGGTCTGGATGGGAAGTCTGTCCACCGGCGGTTCTTCAAGAACCGACATTTCCCTGATCCCCGCAAGACTCATGTGAAGGGTCCTGGGGATGGGCGTAGCGGTGAGAGTCAGCACATCCACATCTTTCTTTAATTCCTTTATCTTTTCCTTGTGGGTGACTCCGAAACGCTGCTCTTCATCCACCACCAGAAGGCCAAGATTCTTGAAAACAACATCCTTTGAAAGTACGCGGTGTGTTCCTATCACAATATCCACCGAGCCGTCGGCAAGTCCCTTGATGGCTGCCTTCTGCTGAGCGGGTGTTCTGAAGCGGGAAAGCATCTCCACTGTCACGGGGTAGTTTACAAGCCTGCTCGAAAAAGTGTTGTAATGCTGCTGTGCCAATATGGTCGTAGGCACCAGAACAACCACCTGTTTTCCGTCCTGAACAGCCTTGAACGCCGCGCGGAGTGCTACTTCTGTCTTTCCGTAACCCACATCTCCGCAGATGAGGCGATCCATGATCCTGCTGCTTTCCATGTCACGCTTTGTATCTTCTATGGCTTTCAGCTGATCGTCCGTTTCTTCGTAAGGGAAGAGTTCCTCGAATTCTCTCTGCCAGACCGTATCCGGTCCGAAGGAAAAGCCCGGGCGGGAGGACCTTATGGCATAGAGGTTCACAAGGCTGTCCGCAATGTCCGCAACAGCCTTTTTAACTCTTTCTTTTGTCTTTCTCCACTCATTGGAATTGACCTTGTTGATCCTGGGCTTCTTGTCCGCATCCGCGGATGCATACTTTTGTATGGATTCCAGGTTTGTGGCGGGGATGAAGAGTTCTCCGTCACCGTATTCTATCTTAATGTAATCCTGTTCCGTCTTGTCGTTCTCACGCTTTTCTATGCCCCGGTAGATGCCGAGTCCGTTTCTCTCGTGAACGATGTAATCTCCGTAGGTCAGCTCATGAAGAGAATGGACCGCATTACCGGAATCCGCAAATCTCTTCCTGTGCTTCTTTCTCGTCGCTCCGAAGGTGTCTCCCTCCACCAGCACCGCCACCTGCTGCAAAGGGTACTCAAAGCCCTTGTGAAGCGCACCGTACATAACAACGATCTCTCCCTGAAGGATCTCTCTTTCCCTGTCCTCGCTGAAAATTGAAGTTATGCCGTATTCAGCAAGCCCTTCAGCCAGTCTCTGTCCTCTGGCACTGGAACCTGTCACTATGATAGTCCTGTATTTCTTTCGCCTGTAGATCTCCAGATCGTGGACCAGAAGCTCTATGCCCGATACATAGGGATTTACGTTCTTCGTGGTAACTGCCGTTCTTTCCTTGACCTTAAGTCCCGCACTTCCCATGTCAAGTGTGGAGAGAAGCAATGTACGCTTGTTCTGCCCCTTGGCCAGAATGCGCTTATAATCGTAGATCACGTCCGCTCTTGAAGGCAGAATGTAGCCTCCCTCAAGACGCCCGATCATGCTTTCCCTGAATTCGGTCAGACTCGCCTCTCCCTTTTCTTCCAAACGGATGGGCTCGTCAAACACGATGAGATCCTCATCCCCGAAATAATCAAGAAAAGATGCGGTCTCATCATAAAAGCTGGTAACAAAAGCATCCACCGAAGCTGCTCCTCTGGAGTACTCGATGGCTTCAATGGCTTCCTCGCAGGCCTTTTTCAGCCTGTGTGCCTCTTCATTTTTCATTTCCTTACGAAGGGATGCTTCACGCACATTTTCTTCTTCCCGGATCTTTGCGAAGCCAGCGTTCATTTCATCGTCTGTAAGGATGAACTCTGCAGCCGGGAAGATTATAAGCTCCTCCAGGTTTTCCACGGAGCGCTGGGAATCGGCGTCAAAACTCCTTATGGAATCCACTTCGTCTCCGAAAAGCTCGATCCTGGCGGGGTTTTCGTCATTTAAAGGAAAGATGTCGATGATCCCTCCCCGGACCGCAAATTCACCGGGTGCGGAAACCTGGGACTGCCTTTCGTAGCCGAGAGCCACCAGTTTTTCTTCCAGCTCCGCCGCATCTACGGTGTCATTGTTTCCGATCCTCACAGTGGCTTCCCTGATCTTATCAAGGGGAAGGATCTTGTCCAGTGCAGCATCGATGCTCATTACAATGGTAACGGGGCGATCCGACAGCATCTCTTTTATGGCTGCGGCCCTTTCCTTAACGATGGCGTTGCCTTTGATGTCAGCCTGATAGAAAATGAGATCTTTTGCGGGATAGAGCCTGGGATTGGCACCGAAGAGCTTAAGATCGTCGCAGATCTCCTTTGCCCTCAGATCATTGTAGGTCACTACCACGCGATTCTTGTATCCCTCAAAAAGAGCAGCAAGAAAATGACACTTTTGCGAGTCGACACACCCCGTCACGTGGACGGGTGTCCTTCCCAGCTCAAGTGCCCTTTTTGTCTGTGCATATTCTGCTGATTCCTGTAAAAGTGATGTAAAGCTATTCATCGGATTTAGTTTTCTTACGATTGAACGTGTTCATGGCTTTTGCAACATCGCCGACAACAAACAGTTCCGCTGCCGTAACCGCATCTTGAAGAGCAGCCCTGATAAGTACTTCATCATCCTTGCTGAAATGCCCCAAAACATAGTCTTTCAGATCCCATTCCTTGGGCTTTTCTCCTACTCCGATGCGAATCCTGGGGAAGTTTTCGCTTCCCAGATGCAAAATAATGTTCTTGATACCGTTGTGTCCGCCGGCACTGCCCTTTTCCCGTACTCTGATAAATCCGGGATCCAGGTTCACATCATCGTAGATGATGCAGACGTCCGAGGGATCGACTTTAAAGAAGTTCACCGCTTCGATGACAGCTTCTCCGCTCAGATTCATGTAAGTCTGAGGCTTCATTAATACGACCTTTTCTCCGCAGATGGTCCCTTTGCCGATCAGGGCCTTAAATTTCTTTTCCGTAACGGAAATCCCTGTTTTGTCGGAGATGGCTGTGATAGCATCAAAGCCGATGTTATGCCTGGTTCCGATGTATTCCTTATCGGGATTTCCCAATCCTGCTATTATCTTCATTAGTTCTTTGAATAGTTCCTGTTATAATTCTTTGCCGTTGTGGTTGAGTAGGATACTCTTCCGTTCTCAAGGGTAATGCCCTTGTAATAGAAGAGTTCCGAAACCGTAACAAACTGATAGCCCTGAGCTGACAGAGTCGCCATGATCTCGTTGCATGCTTCCGCTGATGTGTAGTAAAGGGAATGCATAAGGACTATCTGCCCGTCCTTCACATTATCGATCACGTAATTGCTGACCTCGGTCACCTTTGCATTGATGTCAGCCTCAGTGTTCTTTTCGGGATAAATGATACCGCCGTCCCAGTCTCTTGTGTCCAGGAACCAGTTGATCATGGGCATGGGGAGATGCTTTGCCATGTAATCCAGTTTGTCGTTTCCGCCGGGCATTCTGATGAGTGTGGGAGCGTATCCGATAGCCTTTGCTATCACAAGATTGTTCTTGTTTATCTCAGTCCAGAAAGACTCCTTGTCACAATCTTCCTTCTTAAAGGAAACATGACTGTAGGTGTGAGATCCCACCTCATGTCCCTTTTCCGCAATGGCTTTTATGGATCTTGTACCGGCCTTTGAACCGTCGATCCTTTCTCCGATAGAGAAGAAGGTGCACTTTGCATTGTATCTGTCAAAGATCTCAAGAAGCTGGGTTTCTCTCTTTTCATAGGGTCCGTCGTCAAAAGTGATGGCGATCATGGGCTTCGTGGGATCGAGGTTGGTACGCATTTGATAACCGATCTCGTAGCCGTTCACATCCCTGTACATGAAAGCAGTCGCTTCAGCCAGATCGGCGTCAAAAGTGAACTCCTTGTGGGTGAGTTCAATGAGGGATCCGTTTCCGAATACAAAAGTAACCTTGTTATCATGTATGAAGAAGTTGTTGTAATCGTCTGCTTTATATGCTTCATCGTAGCTTACGAAGCCTGTTCTCTTAAATGTCTCGTCCTTTTCTGCCGCGTAAGTCTGAAGTCTTTCCTTGATCACTGCGAGATAAGTCTCTCTGAACACCTGATTTGCAGCCAGTCTGTCACCGGAGTTTTTGTCAAAGGTGTAGGCTTCCCTGTGGATGTCAGCCGTTCCGTCTGCGGTGCAGGTCATGAGCACAGACACATAAGCGGGATAAGAAAAAGTCTCTATCGTGACTCTGGGATTCTTTGCTTTGCTTCCTCCCCAGATCTCAACGTCGTTAACGGCTTCCTCCGCCAGTGCTCCCACAGTCTGTCTGATCACCTGAGGAACCGTATCAAGTCCCGCGATGGCAGTAACCGCTGCGGTAGGAACGGGTGTTGCGGTAGGCTTTGCGGTGGGAGTGGGTGTCTTTGTCGTCACTGTCGTCGTAGGAGTCGGTGTTGTCTTTATCTCCTGCGCCATGGTGGGCGTCGCGGTCACCATCGAGATCTCCTGAGTGGGAGTGGGTGTATTTTTCGGCTCCTTATTGCCGTTTTTGTTCTTTCTCGTCAGACCCCAAAGTATTCCGACAAAGATCAATAAGACAACTACGATCGCGATCATCACGATCATTATGATTCTTGTTCTGTTTACTCTTCCGAATTTAGGTGTGTTCATAATCTGCTCTCCAAATCTCGATCAGCGATGTTTCTTATTTCCATCACTCAATCATACAACATTTCCGCTGATTTAACAAGTGCCCTTGCAGACAAAAACAGTTGATCCGAGATAAACTAAAAAGTTCTTCCACATTTTGCGGAAGAACTTTTGCTTCAGATCTTATTCGAGTGTTCCCTCTGTCAGCGCTTTCTCGTATGCGCTGAGGATCAGCTTCTGCATGCTGTCCCGGGTTGCGGAGTTGATGGGATGAGCGATGTCTCTGTATTCTCCTTCTCCTGTCTTGCGGCTGGGCATTGCGATAAAGAGCCCCTTTTCGCCGTCTATGATCTTGATGTCATGAACAACGAACTCACCGTCCAGTGTGATCGAAGCAACCGCTTTCATCTTACCTTCCTTTTCAACCTTGCGGATCCTTACATCTGTAATGTTCATAATTTGTTCCTCCCTGTAGTCATATATAGTTTTTGCATAGTGCTAGCCTATCTTATATCTGTCTTCTTTCACGACGACCACCTTGATGTTTCCGTTTTCACCGATGTAGGTGGAGTTGGGTTTGATGGTATCGCGACTCTCGACGATGCAGTTCTCAATGTAGGTGTTGTCACCGATCCTCACATCGTTCAGGATAACAGAGTTCTTAATGGTTACATTGTTTCCCACGTATATCTTCTTAAACAGTACCGAATTCTCAACGACTCCGTTCAGGATGCATCCGCTGGAGATCAGCGAGTTGCTGACCTTCGCCCCGGGATTGAATTTTGCCGGCGGGTTGTCGTCGATCTTGGAGTAAACATCCGGGTACTCCTTAAAGAAGTAATCATGTACATCCTTTTTAAGGAAATCCATGTTTGTATCGTAGTAGGAACGAACCGTGGAAATGTTGTTCCAGTAGCTGTCTATATCGTAGGCATATATATTCTTGACATCCTTATATCTTATAATGATGTCGCGGACCAGATCGTCCCTGTTCTCCGATGATGCCTTTTCCAGAAGTTCGATCAGCTGCCTTCTTCTTATGATGTAGACTCCGATGGATACCCTGTTGGACTTCTTTACCAGAGGCTTTTCTTCCATTTCGGTGATCCTGTTGTTCTCGTCCACCTTTACTATACCGAATCTGGTAACATCGGTCCCTTCCGGCATTACCTTTGTTACAACGGTGATGTCAGCATGTTTGTTGATGTGGTACTCAAGGGCTTTTCCGTAGTCCATCTTGTAGACTCCGTCTCCCGAAGCGATGACCACGTAGGGTTCATGGCTGCTCTTAAGGAAATTAAGGTTCTGAGCTATGGCATCCGCCGTACCCCTGTACCAGAATCCGTTGTCCGGTGTTATTGTAGGGTTAAAAACGAAAAGTCCGCCCTGTTTTCTTCCGAAATCCCACCATTTCGAAGAGCTTAAATGCTCATTTAAGGATCTGGCATTAAACTGTGTCAAAACCGCCACCTTCTGTACATGGGAGTTTGACATGTTCGACAATGCAAAGTCTATAGCTCTGTAGCTTCCCGCTACCGGCATTGCGGCAATGGCTCTCTTATTTGAGAGTTCCATCATTCTCGTGCTGTTACCGCCTGCCAAAATGATTCCTATCGCTCTCAATTAAGTTCACCTGCCTTTATTATGTTTTCGCCCGAAGGAAGCCAGTTGTTGGGGAAGTCCTCCGGTGTTGTCGTTCCGCAGATCGCTGTATTCTTTCCCGCAGAGACATGATCCGGTATAGTGGAGCCTTCACCCACGGTAACCAGTCCGTCACAGTAAATGTTGGGTTTCCAGACATTGGGGCTTTCTTCTCCAACCCCCAGCTTTACGTTGCTTCCCACAGTGCAGTTCTCTGCTATTATGCACTTGTAGAGCTCGCTGTTCTTTCCCACAACGCTGCCCGTCATCACGATGGAGTCCCGCACGATGGCGCCCTCTTCTATGATAACGCCGGGACCGATAACGGAATTGAACACCTGTCCGTAGATCTCCGCCCCTTCTCCGATAATGGCTTTTTCGATGTAAGCCCCGGGAGCTATGTATTGAGGAGGAATGATCTCACTCTTTGTGTAGATCTTCCAGAACTCTTCGTAAAGGTTGAAAACCGGAACCAGATCGATGAGTTCCATATTGGATTCCCAATAGGATGTGAGTGTTCCCACGTCCTTCCAGTATCCGTTGAATTCATATGCAAAGATCCTCTTGCCGTTTTTGTGGCAATATGGGATTATGTGTTTTCCGAAATCACAGCCGGGCTGCTCTGAGAGTTCAATGAGAGCTTCCTTCAGCACCTTCCATGTGAAGATGTAGATGCCCATGGAAGCAAGATTACTTCTGGGCTGTTTGGGCTTCTCCTCAAACTCCGTGATCCTTCCCTCTTCATTTGTGATGACGATACCGAAACGACTGGCCTCTTCCATGGGAACCGGAATTGTAGCCAGAGTGATGTCTGCGTTATGTGCCTTGTGAAAATCCAGCACCATCTCGTAATCCATCTTGTAGATGTGGTCTCCGCCCAGGATCAGTACATAATCCGGATTGTAGTACTCCATGTACTTAAGATTCTGGTAGATGGCATTTGCCGTTCCCGTGTACCACTCTGTGTTTGTGCTCTTTTCATATGGCGGCAGGATCGAAACGCCTCCCACGTTACGGTCCAGATCCCAGGGAATCCCTATCCCTATGTGTGTGTTGAGCTTCAGCGGCTGGTACTGGGTCAGAACACCCACCGTGTCAACACCGGAATTGATGCAGTTACTCAGAGCAAAATCGATTATTCGGTATTTCCCTCCGAAAGTAACCGCCGGCTTTGCCATATTGGCAGTAAGCACGCCAAGCCTTGATCCCTGGCCTCCCGCCAGGAGCATGGCAATCATTTCTTTCTTGATCACTTTCTGTCTCCTCCTGATGTCTGTTGTGCTTCTAAGTGCCCTATTTCAAGGCATTACTAAAGACTATCATAGCATATTTTTTGAATATTGCAACTATTTTGTTAACGGGATTGGATTTGAATATTAAATTGTTTTATAACGATATTATTGCATATTTATATATTTTTATAATTCTGTACAACATCGCAGAGCTCTACGGCATAAAAATCAACCCGGCCTGTTTACAACTCATCCCGCTACCACCGACCGTCGCTAACCTTCGTGTCTGACTAAATTCTTCCCCTGAAAATGCCGATATATAAATCGGGTAAATCTCGTTTTATCCGAAAACAACCTACTTTGATCACTGTTTAACCCCTTTTTTATCACGAGGTGTTTATGAATATCCAAAATGCTTTTGCCGCTTACGGCGTTAACAATCACGACTCAAAGCCCACTTCTTCCTCAGGTCTGGAAGACGCATTAAGTAAGATCGGACAGAGTAAGACACAAAAAACCTCTTCCTCATCCAAATCATCTTTCTCATCTATCGAAGCTTCCTTCGGCGCAGTTGAAGAAAATCTCGATTCCGCTCAGACTTCGGACATCTATTCCAAAAATCTGAACGGCGAGAATTCTGTTGCCCAAAGTTCGGATGAAGAAAAAACAGAGGCCGAGAAGAATCAGGATCGTCTGGAAGAAACTTCCGACAAGATGAGCACAGACGACATGGAAGCCCTCATAAACGAAGGCTTTGATGTTTTCGCAATGACAGCCGAAGAACTCAGTGCCGCTGTTGACAGACTGAAGCTTCAGAAAGAAGTTTTTAACAATGCTCTTCAGGATCAGATAGAAGCAAAGGTCGACGAAAGAGAAGCGATCATCGCAATGGCCATCAGGACGCTTGGCGGAAATCCCGATGCGGAAAAGATCGCAGACAAACTCATGAGAGCCAATCTCCCCGTTACTGCAGCAAATCTGCAAAAGATCGCCGTTGCTCTCGAAATGAGCGGTAACGAAAAAACAGTATCCGGCGCCGAAGCCGAGTATCTTATCAGAAACAAGATGACTCCCACTTTGGAGAACATCGCGGAAGCACGGTCCGCATCGGCTGTGCAGAAGAAAGAAAAAACTCTGACCGAGGCCGCATGG